>ERZ1034992.14-NODE-14-length-144250-cov-12.098665_pt1 | contig 144250 bp, 127 predicted proteins | sample MGYA00520695_ERZ1034992 | MGnify/ENA primary metagenome ERZ1034992 (study PRJEB33766, sample SAMN09781778) | gut metagenome | biome: gut microbiome | host: Homo sapiens | place: Madagascar | study: EMG produced TPA metagenomics assembly of the PRJNA485056 data...
TGAAAAAAACGCTAATAGCATTGGCAATCTTGGGTGCCGCTGCCGGCGTGGCTCATGCACAGTCCAATGTGACCATCTACGGTATCGTTGACACCGGTTTCATCAAGAAATCCGGTCAGGATGTAAAAATGGGCGAAAACGTCAGCAGCCGTCTGGGCTTCCGCGGTGTGGAAGATCTTGGCGGCGGTGTGAAAGCCACCTTTCAGCTGGAAAACTGGTTCGAACCGGCAACCGGTCAGGCGAAAAGTCTTGATGACCCTGACAGAACATGGGATGGCGCTGCCAACGTCGGCCTGAAGAGCGATACGTGGGGTGCCGTTCGTCTGGGCCGTGTCAACGAACTGACGACGGAAACCATCCGTAAATTCGATCCGTTCTATCAATATGGCGTTGCCAACATGATATACGGTACACAGCGTATGCTGCATATCGATAACACCATCCGCTATGACAGCCCGAACTGGAGCGGATTCCATTTCGGTGCCACTTATTCTCTGGGGGGAAATACCGACAAGGATTCGGCTGAAGGAACACCTATTTATACCGCAAAAGAAGCCGGTAATGGCTATGATAATGATGGCTACGGCATCATGCTCGGCTACGACAATGGTCCGCTGGCCTTGGTCGGTAACTGGAGCCGTCTGGCCGATTCCAAGGATTCTACCGTCTGGAATCTCGGTGCCGCTTACCGCTTCGGCGACGCCAAGGTCGAACTGGTTTACCAGCAGACCAAGGACAATGGCTGGGCAGTCGGAAAAGAACGTAGCTGGAAGAGCACCGACTTCCTTGATTGGGTAGGAAAAAATTCAACCGAAAACTGGGCCGGTGTCGATACCCTCAAGGAAAAACAATGGTTGCTGGGTCTGGAATGGAAACTGGGTCCGGGTCGTCTGAACGCTTCCGCCCAGTGGATGGAAGTCGAAGCGAATGGCGGCAATGTCAGCGACAAGGACATCTACAAGTATGCTGTCGGTTATACCTACGACTTGTCCAAACGGACTTCCCTCTATGGCAATCTCGCATATACGGACTACGAGGATGAAGAAGTCGCTCGTGTGTTCGGAGATGTCGAAGATGGTACGTATGGTGTTCAGGTCGGTATCACCCACAAATTCTGATGACCGTTTTACAACAGAAGGAGGGTTCAGGCCTTCCCTTATCCTTCCCTCCTGTTGAATGGGATTAGGTCCCCCATTCAGGCTGTTGGCCAGAGCCCTCGCAAGAGGGCTCTGGTTTTTTATGGGGCCTGAAACAGGATGTGGCCGGGTATTGTGGTATCAGTCTGATGTTCTGTGATACCGACTGGCTGAAAAGCGATATGTTCAGTTCTGTCAGACAGGGGGTAGCGAGATGGGGGCGTGTTTTTTATCAATGGATTCGGATTGATTTTTTATATTTTATCACTTCTTTGTATGACGATTCTTCTTCTGAAGGGTATATTCTGAAAGGTGTCGATGAAATTTTGAGATAAAGTCTATTCAGGAACGTTATGTCATAGCCGAAAAGGCAATCGCTCACAGATAAACAGGCTGTTTTTAGAGCGTAACGAGATTATTCGACACGATCTGCAAATCGCGTCTTTCCGAAAAATCCGGTTGGAAAGGATTCGTTGCCGGTTCAGGTGTGTTTTCGGGCACAAACAGGGCAATCCGGGTTTTTCTCGAGCCGGATTTTGGTCCATTCCATAGTAAGGGAATCCAGCAACAGGAGCGATCCTGCCAGCGATTGGCCGATTCCGGCCGCCAGTTTGAGTGCTTCGGCGGCCTGCATGGTACCGATAATGCCGACCAGTGGCGCGAATACGCCGACTTGTGCCGCCTTGATGTCTTCAAAGTGCTGATCTTCGGGGAACAGGCAGGCATAGCAGGGAGAATCGCTTCTGCGGGGGTCGTATACCGATATCTGGCCATCGAATGCGACAACGGCACCAGACACGAGCGGCTTGCCGAGACTCATGCAGATACGGTTTATGGAAAGTCTCGTTCTGAAGTTGTCGGTACAGTCAAGAACAATGTCGGCCGTTTTGACCAGTTGCGGCAACCGGGCTTCATCCATGCGTTCGGTCAAAGCTGCTATTTCAATGGTCGGATTGATTTTCTCAAGCGTTTTTTTCCCGGACAACGCCTTGTTCATTCCAATCCGGTCTGTGGTGTGCAGGATCTGGCGCTGGAGGTTGGTCAGCTCAACCTGGTCATTATCGACCAGCGTGATTTTCCCGAAACCTCCGGAAGCCAGATAAAAGGATGCAGGCGATCCCAGACCGCCCGCACCGATGACAAGTGCATGCGAGCTTGCGATTTTTTCCTGCCCTTCATGACCGAGTTCATGCAGAAGTATGTGGCGGGAATAGCGTTGTTTCTGCTCGTCATTCATCATTTGCTGTTTTCAGGCGTTTTTTCCTGTTTCTGTTTGCCGGTTTTGGCATCCTTGGCTTCAGTTTTCTTGTCTTCCATCTTGGTTTTTGACAGTTTGACAGGCTTGCCTTTCAGATGATTGATCGCCTGCATGAGCTGGAAATCCTTTTTGGTGCCATATTCAATCGGCTTGTAGTTTTTCGCATTTTCAAGCAGTTTCATCTCCTCTTCCGTATCAAGACGTTCTTCCGGCCTGTCTTCTTCCTCGCCGTTGGTCAAGTGTTTGGAAAGGTCGGCTTCCCTGACGCGCAATCCGTTAATGCCATCGCCTTCGGGGGTTTCATCCACCAGCAGATCCGGCACAATCCCTTTGGCTTGTATGGAGCGGCCGTTCGGTGTGTAATAACGTGCCGTTGTCAGTTTGACGGCAGTATCTTCCGAAATTTGCCGGATGGTCTGAACCGAACCTTTTCCGAAGGTTTGCGATCCCATGATCGTTGCCCTTTTGTAATCCTGCAAGGCACCGGCGACAATTTCCGAGGCGGAAGCGGATCCGATATTGACGAGAACAACCATAGGGACGGTTTTGATTTGCGCCGGCAGCTTGGCAAGCGGATCGTTGATGGTTCTGCCGGCATAGTATTCAGGTCTGGCGTAGAAAGTCGCTTTCGATTCGGGCAACTGGCCGTCGGTGGAGACGATCAGCGAGTCTTTCGGGAGAAATATTGAAGAGACACCGATGGCGCCTGGCAAAATGCCACCCGGATCGTTTCTGAGATCGAGAACGATGCCTTTGATGTTCGGATTTTTTGCATAGATCCGGTTGATATGGCTGACAAGATCTTCCACAGTCGGCTCCTGGAACTGGGCAACCCGAAGCCATGCATATCCGGGTTCGACCATTCTGGATTTGACGCTTTTGACCTGGATTTCTTCCCTGACCAGGGTGATGACGATGGGCTTTGTCACATTTTTGCGTGCGATCGTCAGCGTGATTTTTGTATTCGGGTCACCACGCATTTTCTTGACGGCTTCGTCCAGGGAAAGGCCTTTTACTGACGTACTGTCCAGTTTGGTGATCAGGTCTCCCGGCTTGATGCCGGCACGATACGCAGGAGTGTCTTCAATGGGAGAGATAACCTTGACATAACCGTCTTCCATTCCGACCTCGATGCCCAATCCGCCGAAACGGCCTTGCGTTCCTTCCTTGAGTTCCTGAAAGGCTTTCTTGTCAAGGTAGGCGGAATGGGGATCAAGAGACGAGACCATGCCCGATATGGCTTCAGTCAGCAATTTCTTGTCTTCAACAGGTTCGACATAATCGGATTTTATGAGTCCGAATACATCGGCGAGCTGGCGCAATTCGTCCAGTGGCAGTGGCGCTGTCTGTTTCTGTGCCATTGCGGAAAACTGGATGGATGCAACGACGCCGACGACGATGCCGAGTCCCACCAGAAGAATGTTCCGAAATTTGTTACCCATGTATCACCTTATCCAGTCCAGAGGATTGTAGGCACGTCCATTGTGCCGTATTTCGAAGTATAACCCGGTTTCCGTATTCTCACCGCTGTTGCCGGCACTTGCAATCGTATCGCCTGCGGAAATATTATCGCCTGTCCGTTTGGCCAGTGATTGAGCGTTGCCATATATTGTCATGTACTGATTGCCATGATCGACGATAATGAGATTGCCGAAGCCACGCAGGAAGTCGGCGAAAACGACACGCCCTCCTGCTACAGCGTGTACGGCCGCACCTGGTGCGGTTCTGATGAAAATTCCCTTCCAGCTGGGGCCGTCGGCACGCTTCATTCCATATCGGGCCGTTATCGTTCCGGCAACGGGCATTTTCAGCTTTCCGCGCATTCTTCCGAAAGCGCTGGCCGTATCCGGCCGGTACGGAGCTTCAGTTACCGTTTCGGTGTCATCACGCGAAACGGGACGCGACTTGCGGGTCTGTTTCGATTGTTTTGCCTGTTTTCTTGCGTTTTTGGCAGCAAGCCGTCGTTCGGCTTCTCTTTTTTCCACCGCTTTCCTTTGCGCTTCGATGGCCCGGTTCAAACGATCGACAAGATTTCCCAGCCGTTTTTCATCCTGTGCAAGTTTCTCGGCCTTTTTTTTCTGGGAATCCAGTTTTTCCGAAAGCTGGGCGAGCAGAACAGCGTGCCGGGCCTTTTCTTTTTCGAGAAGATTTTTTTGCTGGTTCGTTTTTGTTACGATTTTTTCCAGTTCCTGCCTGGCCTGATCCGTTTGTATCCGTTTTGTTCTGATTGCCTGCAGATTGTTTTGCAGTGTGTCGATCAGATCAGCGTAAGCGGCGGAGAAATAGTTCATGTATTGCAGTTCGCGATTTATCCGGTTGGGGTTGTCGCCGGAAAAAAGCAGTTTCATCCGGTCTTCGCTACCGGCGATATATTGTTCCTGCATGATTTGCGCAAGCTGGTTTTGTTGCCGGGCTATTGTGGCAAGAAGCTGGTTTTGTTCTGATGAAAGCCGGGTCAACCTGTTCTCGGTTATCGATTTCTGTTTCCCGAGTTCGGAGAGTGAATGTTCCGTTGTGGTAATGGCTTTTTCGGATTGCGCAATTTCGTCAGCAACTTTGCCTTTGGCCTTTTCCGTCTGGCTGATTTCTTTTTTCAGTGTGGTGAGCTGTTGCCGAAGCTTTTTCTGTTCGGCCTCGGCGTTCTGTTTCTGTCTGGTTTTGTCAGAAATTTGCGCGTTTCCTGTTTTTTTACTGTTGGATTGGCGGACGGTTTTTCTTGCCGATTGCCTTTTCTGTCCGGATGATCCGGATTTCCGGGGTGGCTGCGCAGCATTGACCGTCACCGAAGTGAAAACCAGCAGAAAAAAAAGAAATATTGCCTTTTTCATGCGTATTGCAGAGCATAATTCAGACAGTTCTGCCCTGAAGTTAACCAATGCCGTCAGTCAGCTTGCGTTACCTTGTGCGGCCACTTCCTGCAAAGCTTCGGCTATTTTTGCAGGGTCACCAAGATAATAGTGCCGGACCGGTTTGAGGTCATCGTCCAGTTCATACACCAGAGGCTGTCCGGTCGGTATGTTCAACAGGGCGATATCCTTGTCACTGATGTTGTCGAGTTCCTTGATAAGAGCACGCAGGCTGTTGCCATGTGCCGCGATCAGGATGCGTTTGCCTTTCCGGATTTCCGGAGCGATGGAATCGAACCACAAGGGTTTGACTCGTGCAACGGTATCCTTGAGACTTTCTGTCAGGGGGATTTTTTCTTTCGGCAAAAAAGCATATGCGGGTTCATTGTATGAAGTCCTTGGGTCGCCGGGCAAAAGCGGTTCCGCTGCCGTTTCGTAGCTTCTGCGCAACATATGAACCTGATGTTCACCGTATTTCCTGGCCGTTTCGGCCTTGTTCAGCCCCTGGAGGGCGCCGTAATGACGTTCATTCAGTCTCCAGTCGCAGACAACAGGTATCCACATCGCATCCATTTCGTCGAGCACGATCCAGAGTGTCCGGATCGCTCTTTTCAGTACGGAAGTATAGGCCAGATCGAATTCGAAACCGGCCTCTCTCAATATGCGGCCGGCTGCGCGGGCCTCTCTTTTGCCCCGTTCGGTCAGATCAACGTCGGTCCAGCCCGTAAACCGATTCTCGTAATTCCAGATGGATTGACCGTGACGCATGAAAACTATTTTATGCATATTTGAAATGAAAATAAGTTAACCCGAATGTCTCGTGCCTTTCTATTTTATAATGTATCGGTTTGTTATCGTTGACTTCTGGCAGGATAAACTCGTGAATTTTATTAGAGACAACATAATTCTTATCGGTGCCGTTCTTTATTGTATCGGCGCACTGGCATGGCCGTACATTCGGAAAGGGGCGAAAATCACCAATTCCCAGGCAACCAAAATCATCAATAAGGGGAAAACCACCATTATCGATATACGTGATCAGAAACAGTACCAGACAGGTCATATTCTGAATGCCGTTCATGTCCCGCTGTCCAGCTTGCAGGAGCGGATCCCGAAGCTGGAAAAATTCAAGGGTCAGTCTATTATCATTGTGGATGAATCGGGAAAGGAATCGGACAAGGCCGCTTCCATTCTGAAAAAGGAAGGGTTCAGCCAGATCAATATTTTGAGAGGCGGCATGTCATCCTGGATGAGTGAAGGCCTGCCTGTTACCAAATGAAAGGATATCGGTTATGACAGCTCGAGTGGTTATGTACAGTACGGCAGTTTGTCCCTATTGCATGATGGCTGAACGTCTTTTAAAGTCTCGTGGCGTGACGGATATCGAGAAGATCCTCATCGATAACAATGATGCGTTGCGTGCTGAAATGATGGAAAAAACCAATCGTCGGACGGTACCGCAGATTTTTATCGGTGATACCCATGTGGGCGGTTTTGACGATTTGTCCGCACTGGACAAAGCGGGCAAACTGTTGCCACTTTTACAGTCAGCCTAAGTTTTCTAATTTTTCCGGAGTAATTATGTCATCCGAGGTTTCACAGCCTGTTTTCCAGATCCAGACCGTTTATCTTAAAGACCTGTCGCTTGAACAGCCCCATTCTCCCGCCATTTTTCTGGAAAAGAAAATGCCGGAACTGGAAGTGGCCCTCAATGTCGGTGTCGAGCAACTGGCCGAAACCACTTTTGAATCGACCGTGACAGTCACCGTAACAGCGAAAGTCGGTGACAAGACGGCTTATCTTGTCGAAGGCAAGCAGGCCGGAATATTTGAAATACGCGGATTTCCGAAAGAAGCCATGGATCAGGTTCTGGCCATTACCTGTCCGACGATTATTTATCCTTATCTTCGGGCCAATATCGCGGATATGATATTGAGAGCCGGATTCCCGCCTGCCCATCTGGCCGAAATCAATTTTGAGGCCTACTATCAGGATCGTATCCAGCAACAGAAAGCACAGAATCAGAAAACGGAAACACAAACGGATGCATCGGCTGTCCAGCATTGACGGCCGGTCTCCGTTTACCCAGTACAGACAATGAATATTACTGTTCTTGGTGCCGGTGCCTGGGGCACGGCAATTGCGATAAACCTTGCCTTGCGACATTCCGTTGTTTTGTGGGGAAGGAAAAACAGTGTCATTGTAGATGCCGGCAACACCCGCCAGAACAAGGTGGGGTTGCCTGGTTTTGTATTGCCGGATCCCTTGCGGCTGACTGCCGATTTCGAAAAAGCGGTTGCCCATGCATCCGGCGAGGATGGGTTGGCGATCATCGCCACGTCTGTGGCCGGTTTGAGGGAAGTGGCCGGAAATCTCCGAAATTCCGGAATCGCCAATCTGATCTGGCTGTGCAAGGGGTTTGAGGAAAATACGGGATTGATGCCCAGCCAGGTCGTTTCCGAAGTGACGGCGAACCGGTTGAATACAGGGGTGTTGTCCGGGCCGTCGTTTGCACAGGAAGTGGCTGCCGGTTTGCCCTGTGCACTGACGATCGCCTCGAAATCTTCCGCTCTCCGCCAGCGGGTGACCGATGCCATCAATGGTGCCAACATGCGCATCTATTCCAGTGATGATGTCACGGGGGTCGAAGTCGGGGGGGCTGTCAAGAATATTCTCGCGATTGCAACAGGGATGTCCGATGGACTGGCACTGGGCATGAATGCTCGGGCTGCGCTGATTACACGGGGGCTCGCGGAAATAACCCGTCTTGGGGTTGCGTTGGGTGGCCGGCTTGAAACGTTTATGGGATTGACCGGTATGGGAGATCTTATCCTGACCTGTACCGGTGATTTGTCACGCAATCGCCGGGTCGGTCTGGGGCTGGCCAAAGGCAAGTCGCTGGAAGCCGTTATTGCCGAACTGGGCCATGTCGCCGAGGGAGTCCGGTGTGCGCAAACGGTCCGGCTTCTGTCGGCCAGAGTCGGGGTTGAAATGCCGATCGCGAATGCGGTAGCCGGTATCCTGTTTGACAAGGTTTCCATCAAAAGTACCGTTTCGCAATTGCTTTCCCGTCACGTACGGGATGAAACGGACGTACTTTACCGTAGAAATCACTGAAAACAAGCCGTTGATTGGCCTGCACGGTCAGTTGGATGGTTGTCCGAAAACCTGCTTCCACAATTTTTTCACTTCATTGCTCTGTTCGGTCGCGCGTTCAGGTTTTACCTTTGCCTGATCGGCTCCCTGCATGCGGATCTGGTGTTGCCATTTTCTGAAAAGCCGATAAATGGCCGATACTTTTTCTCCGGATTCTTTCGGAACGAGGCCCAGTTTTTCACTCATCTTCAGCAAAGCGATATTGCCGAAGTTTTCAGTCAGTTCGGGATATTGCCGTGAATATTCCAGGACAAGGTATTGCACAATGAATTCAATATCGATCATTCCTCCCGCATCGTGTTTCAGATCGAACAGCCCGGAGTGATTCGGATGGGCATCATGAATTCGCTGACGCATTTTCAGAATTTCTTCCTTGAGCCATGCAGGGGGACGCTGTTGTCTGAGGATCCGGTTGCGCAGGGCTTCGAACCGGTTTCCGATCGTTTCATCTCCTGCACAGAAACGGGCACGTGTCAGTGCCTGGTGTTCCCATGCCCATGCCGATTCGTTCTGGTATCGCTCGAACGACTCGAAACTGGATACCATCAGGCCACTGGCGCCATCCGGGCGTAGCGCGACGTCGATATCGAAAAGAATGCCTGCCGAGGTCGGGCTTGTCATCCAGGTGATAAAACGCTGGGCAAGGCGGGTATATAACATGGGAGCGTCGGGATGATCGTCATCATACAGGAAAATGAGATCGAGATCGGACGCATAGCCCAGTTCTTTTCCTCCCAGTTTGCCGTAAGCGATCACGGCAAAACGTGGTGTATCGCGGTGACGTTTCGGCATGGCACACCATACTTCTCTTAACGTGGCCTCGACCATGATATCGGCCAGTTTGGACAGGTGGTCGGCCAACCGTTCAACGGTCAGTCCACCCGCAAGATCCTGTGCAAGAAAACGGAACAGCTGGGCATGATGGGCTTCTCTGAGTGTATCCATCAGCAATTCCGTATCGCCGCGCTGGTTTTCCAGTTGCGAGTCGAGTTCCGATGTGAAAAAAGACCAGTCGGGAGGAGCCATCAGGGTTCTGGCATCCAGCAGCTCGTCCAGCAGGATCGGATGTCTTGTCAGGTAACGGGCGGCCCATTCGCTGGCATCGAGCATGTGCAGCAGTCTCTTTGCGGCAGCTGGATATTCTGTCAAAAGAGAAAGGTAAGCCGTGCGACGTGCAATGGATTCGAAGAAATCCAGCAGTCTTCCCAATGTTACAAGCGGTTCGTGCGCATTGCGGAGTTCGGGAAGCAGGGAATTGACCAGTGAGATCAGCTTGGCCCGGTTATTGTCGGATAAAGACAGGATCCGGTTCGTTTTCCAGAAAGCCAGCATGCGTCGTGCGGCGGATTCCGGATCCTGGAAATCGAGTGTCTCGAATTTCGTTTGCAAAAAGTGGATCTGTTCTTCTTCTGTCTGGCTCGCCAGAAGCGGTTGGGGGATGACCGCTTTGGACTGGTCGTGGGAACCTGATTTGTCACTGAAAATGGCATCGAATTGCCCGGAGACGAATTCACGGTGTTTTTGCCATGTTTCAAGCAGTTCGGCAGCGGTGTGCATTCCCATGGCATTGGCAACCAGCAGAAGATCCTCTTCATTGGAAGGCAATGAATGGGTCTGTGCGTCATCCAGATACTGTATCCGGTGCTCGAGATCGCGCAGGAAAGTATAAGAGTTGAGCAAGGCTTCGGCTGTTTTTTCGTCAAGCTGTCTTTTTTCAGCCAGAATGTGCAGTGTATTGCGGGTCGACCTGTCTTGCAGCGCCGGATCCCTGCCACCGCGAATCAGCTGGAACATTTGTGCAAGGAATTCGATTTCGCGGATTCCGCCCCGTCCGAGTTTGATGTTGTTGCTGCGTTCGGGATGCAGTTTTTCCTGACGCACGACATCGGCGCGAATTTGCTGATGAAGATTGCGAATCGCATCGATGACGCTGAAATCGAGATAACGGCGGTAAATGAAAGGACGGACAATATGTCCAAGTGTCTCGATATCTTCCAGATCGCCTGTAATGGCGCGTGCCTTGATCCAGGCATAACGTTCCCATTCGCGTCCCTGGACAATCAGATATTGTTCAACCATGCCGATACTGGCGACGAGAGGACCCGACGCGCCATTGGGACGCAATGCCATATCGACCCGGAAAGTGAAGCCGTCTTCGGCGATTTCCGATAACGCTTTGATGAACCGTTTGCCCAGACGGGTAAAAAATTCCTGATTCGACAATGTTCTCTGTCCCGATCGTGTGGCGACCGTCTCGCCGTTTTCAGGATAGACGAAAATCAGGTCAATATCCGAGGATACGTTCAGCTCCCGGCCTCCCAGTTTGCCCATTCCCAGAACGATCATTTTCTGTTTTTTACCTGAATGGGCTCCGACAGGAGTCCCGTGTGTTTCGGTCAGTTCTTCATAAAGCGAATCGAGATGTGTCCGGATGGCGAATTCGGCGAACAGGGTCATGGTTTCAACGACTTCGGACAAATCGGCTTTTCCGGACAGATCGCGTTCAATAATGGCGCATATCAGAAGGTTCCTTATCCGGCGCATTGCTCTGGGCAAGGAATAGCCGTTGCCGATTTCATGCTGGAGAAGTGCGGGCAAGTCGAGCCTGTGCAATGGGGAATGAATCAGGGACTGTATTTCCGATTCGCGTTTTTCACGATCCGCGTTTAACCAGTGACGGTAAAAGCGGGAAGCCTGTTCTGCCGGAATGAGTGACGGTTTCATATTTGTAACACCGGGTAAATGTCGTTTTGTTCGAAATTGACAAAAGTTATTCTGGACAACGGTTTAAAAATTGTCATGACACTGTGGTATTTTACGTTTATTAATTACTTTCTCATATGTGATGCAGCCGGATCAGCAGGAAAAACAGAAGATATCGGAGAAACAGAATACGTTCTGGACGCGTTCTGCTGATGTGCTTGCCAATTTTGCCTACCGTTACCGTTTCGTTCTCAAAGCGGTATTCGGCATTTTTTTTATTGCCTATTTTGTTTTCGCTACCGTTTTTCTGGGCATCCGTTATCTTGTTTTGCCCAATATCGGAACGTACAAGACGGAGATCGAGAAAGTGGCCAGTGAGTCGTTGGGCTGTCCGGTTACTTTTTCCCGTATCGAGGCTTCCTGGTATGGATTGCAGCCCAAAATCGATCTTGAAGATGTTCGTGTTTCCGATAGGGACGGCAATGAAGTCGTCAGGCTCGAAAATGTCTCGGCGGTCGTTTCCTGGTGGTCTTTGCCATTGATGGATGTAAGGCTTGCCTTGCTGCAAATAGATAAACCGGATATCGGGATCATGCGGGATGGACAGGGACATTTTTATATTGCGGGGATGCGGGTCGAACCTGAATCGCAGGAAAAAAGCGGTTTTGCCGACTGGGTGCTGAAACAGCACAGAATCGTCATTCGGAAAGGGAAATTGCACTGGAGAGATGAGTTCCGGGAAAATGCGGCGTTGAATCTGGAGCAGGTTGATTTTGTCATGAACAACCGGGGGCGGCGTCACAGATTCCGTCTGACTGCCATGCCGGATTCCGGATTGGCGAAATCGCTGGATATCAGAGGGGATCTGTCGCATCCGCGATTTGAGGACAGAGTTTCCGATTTGTCGAAATGGACCGGTGAACTTTATATGGATGTTCCGGATATCGATATTGCGGAATGGAGAAAATTCACCGATTTGCCGCTCGGCCTGGATAACGGGTACGGTTCGGCCAGGGTATGGATGACGATGGACGGGTTCCGGCCGACTGAATTGGTCGCCGATGTGGATGGGCAGAATATCCGCCTGAAGATGAGCCGTGACGTACCGTCGCTTGACCTGCGTAAAGTGACAGGGCGTTTTTCGCTCGAGCAAGTGAATGGACAGTCGATCGGTGAGGGACAGGATACGAAACCGGTCTATTCATATGCTGTTCGCGATTTGTCTGTACGAACCGTGAGTGGCAAAAAACTGGATGATGCCAGTTTTTCTGTTCTGTATGTTCCAGGGAAAACGAAAATGCCGGATGAAGTGAAAATCGAAATCGGGAAACTGGATATCGGTGAACTGAAGGGATTTTATCCTTATGTTCCGATCGATCCGGCTATCCGTCAGGAAATTGACCGGTTCGATTTTTCAGGCAAATTGTCCGGTTTTCTGCTGAACTGGAAAGTATTGCCCGAAAACAGGCATTCCTATGTCATCAAAGGTGATTTCATTCATCTGACATTGTTGGAAAAAGGCAGTAACAATGGTGAACGCTTGCAAAATACGGCAAACGGGGCGGCTTCTTCGCCGAGGTATCCGGGATTTGAAAATCTGACCGGTTCTGTGTTTGCAAATGAACATAGAGGAAATATGCAATTGCAGTCGGAACAACCCACACTGGTTATGCCGTTTTATTCCGGTGCGGCTTCCCAACGCTTCGACGAATTGTCTGCCCGTTTGCAATGGGAATATACAAGCGGAAACGTTGTCAAAGTCGAGATCGGGGATTTGTCGTTTTTGCAAAATGACATGCGTGTGCGTGTCTCGGGGCACTATACCAATAATCTTGAAGATCAGGCAAACCGTTATGGCTTTGTGGATGCGACGGCAAAAATCGAGAATCTGAATATTGCCGATGTCAAAAAATATGTTCCGCTTCGAACACCGAAAGCGTTGAGTGAATGGCTTTGCGGGGCGCTGAAAGGCGGCAAGGTCAGCGAGGGAAGCGTTCAGCTGAGAGGCAATCTTGCCGATTTTCCTTTTACCGGTGAAAAAGCGGATGGTCTTTTTGTCGTTCGGGCAAAACTGGTCGATGGTGTACTGAATTACACTCCCAATATGCTGTCATCGAATGGAAAACATCCGCTTTGGCCTGATATCGAAAAAATTCAGGGAGAATTCAAAATGAATGGCAGTCGCCTTGCTGTTCATGCGGATCAGGCACTGACCAACCATGTCGAACTGAGAAATGTGGATGTCGTTATTCCCGATGTCCTTTCCGGTGATCCACGTCTGGATATCAAGGGTAACGCGGAAGGTTCTTTGCAGAATTTTGTCGGATTCGTCAACCTGACACCGGTCGCCGGCTGGATCGGGAATTTGACGGAAAAAACGGCTGCGACGGGAAATGCCAGTCTTGCACTGACATTGCAGTTGCCTCTCGAGAAACCGGAAGATTCTGCGGTCAGCGGAACATTGTGGTTTAATGGCAATGATATCGTATTGCTGGAGGATTTGCCGGTTATCGCCGGTACGCAGGGACAGCTGCATTTTTCAGAGAAAGGATTCCAGCTGGAAAAGATAAAGGCCGGTTTTTTGCATGAATCCGTTAATGTGTCAGGCGGAACGCAATCGAATGGTCGTTTTCTGGTTCGTGCAGACGGGATATTGAGTGCCAGGGGATTGCAGCGGACTTATGCCACAGGGGCAATGGGCGGATTGATGCAGCGTTTGTCGGGAAGCACGCCCTATACGGTAAGAGTCAGTGAAGGTGAAATCCGGGTGGAATCGAGTCTGAAAGGTTTGGGAATCGGCATGCCTGTTCCGTTGGGCAAGCCCGCAGCCAGTACGGTTCCGTTAAATGTCGTATTGAAGGATCGGCCATCATACGGAAGTGTTTCGCGTGATGAACTCGATATTACCTACGGCAACGACATGATGGCGAAATATCTGCGCCAGAAAGGGAAAACCGGGACATGGCATGTCGTTCAGGGGGGGATCGGCATCAACAGGCAGACCGCAGTCAGGGAAGGGCTTTCGCTTGATCTGAGTCTTCATAATCTGGATTTCAACGAGTGGCGGGATGTATTGAAAAATCTTCATTCCGGAACGGGAGAAAACGTGTCGACCCCGTCGGTCGATAGGGGGGTGGCACAATATGTTTATCCCCGTTATTTTTCCATTGATGCCGATGAAGTGGTGGCTATGGACATGTGGCTCACGAATGCGCGATTAAACGGTACTCATCAGGAAGGGCTTTGGGATATCGATGTCCGTTCCGAGCAGATCAATGGTCGGCTGAAGTGGATGGAAGGGGCGGGAAACACAGCGGACGGCAAGCTGGTCGCACGTCTGAAATCCTTGAACATTCTTCAGTCGTCCATGAAAAAAGTGTCTGATATGACGGGAAGAGAGGATATTTACCGGATTCCTTCGCTGGATATCGTGACGGATGACTTGACTCTTTTCGGAAAGCACCTCGGCAGAACGGAAATCGTTGCCAACAATGTTTCTTTCAAAAACGGCCGGGAATGGCGAATCAACCGGCTGAAAATTACCAATCCGGATGCTGCGCTGGAATCCTCCGGCAGCTGGGTGACTATTGCCGGTAACCGGCAGCAGACCAGGCTGAGTTATGTGCTGAATATAAAAGATGCTGGAAAATTGCTTGCGCGGTTCGGATATGAGGATATCATCAGACGGGGCAGGGGAGAAATGAAGGGGGATATCAGCTGGGATGGTCTGCCTTTCGCGCTGGATATTCCTTCATTATCCGGGAAATTGTCTCTCAGGGTGGAGACCGGGCAATTTCTGAAGGCTGATCCGGGGGCGGCGAAATTATTGAGCGTGATCAGTTTGCAGTCGTTGCCGCGCCGGCTGAATCTGGATTTTCGTGATATTTTTTCAAAAGGATTCGCATTTGATGAGATTACGGCCAATGCAGGGATTGCCAATGGCATCATGCGGACGGAAAACCTGAAAATGAATGGCGTCAACGCGACGGTCATGATGGATGGGAGTGTGGATATCAGGCAAGAGTCACAGGATCTGCATGTGGTGGTGATTCCGGAAATCAATGCCGCTGCCGCTTCGATTGCTTATGGTTTTATCAACCCGGCGATAGGAATCGGTACGTTTCTTGCACAGATGTTCCTGAGAGAGCCGTTAATGAAACAGTTTACGCATGAATATCATGTTACCGGTTCCTGGAGCGACCCTGTCATAGTGGAAGTCAAGGCCGGGACTGGAAAATAAGAAACAGACTGTATAGGGAGGACTGACAATGACGAAGGTTGCCGCCATTCAGATGGTTTCCACACCGGTAGTCACAGAAAATATCGAAACGGCACGACGCCTGATTGACGAAGCGGCAGGAAAAGGAGCCGATCTGGTGCTGTTGCCTGAATACTGGCCCAGTATCGGCCATAGCGATGCGGAAAGACTGCAACATGCCGAAGTTTACGGCAACGGACCGATCCAGGATTTCATGGCTGAAACCGCGCGAAAAAACGGGATCTGGCTGATCGGAGGAACGCTGTCGCTGGTGTCCCGGGAGCCCGGAAAGGTCAAAAACAGTTGCCTTGTCTACAACGATAAGGGTGAAAATGCGGCGCGATATGACAAAATTCATTTGTTCGGGTTTTCAACCGCGAGAGAATCGTATGATGAATCGCTTGCCATCTGTGGCGGCGACGAGGTTGTGACCTTCGATGCGCCTTTTGGAAAAGTCGGCTTGTCGGTCTGTTATGATCTGAGATTCCCGGAGTTATACAGGGCTTTTGGTGAATGTGCCTTAATTGTCGTTCCCGCCGCTTTTACCTATACGACCGGCAAAGTTCATTGGGAAATATTACTGAGGGCGCGTGCCATTGAAAATCAGGCTTATGTTCTGGCGGCCGCACAAGGTGGACGGCATCGAACCGGCCGAAGGACATGGGGACATACCATGCTGATTGATCCCTGGGGGGAAATAAAGGCGGTTTTGCCGGAAGAAGAAGGCGTCATAGTCGGTGAGCTTGATTTCGACCGGCTGGAATCCGTCAGGGAAAAATTGCCTGCACTGAAACATCGCAAACTTTGATTTTATCTTTTCGATCTGTTACCTTTTGAAGATGCAAGGTAATGTTGGTCTGGCGCAATCCGGGGTGCCGGATTGCGTTTATTATTGTCCGACTGGGTGCACCGTAACAATTCGGCAGGCAATACACTGTCATCATGATCTGATTTGAATTCAAAGGATTCCTATTGATGTCTTCGACTAATTTGACAAACGACAATCTCGGATTCGCAAAATCCATTCTTCTGGAACCGTTCGGGCTGGATGAAAATGCTCTGATTCGGGCAATGGGAATCATTTTCAATCATCAGGTCGATTATGCAGATCTGTATTTCCAGTTCACGAAAAACGAAAGCTGGAGTCTTGAGGAAGGAATTGTCAAGACAGGCAGTTTTTCCATCGACAAGGGAGTCGGCATCAGGGCTGTGGCCGGCGACAAGACGGCCTTTTCCTATTCGGATGATATTTCGGTGAGTGCGCTGGAAGAGGCCGCCAAAACGACCAGAACGATCGGACGTCATGGCGAGGGGACTGTCAAACTTGCTTCTTCCATCAATCCTGTGGGCAATCATTCACTCTACGTCGCGGCAGATCCGCTTCAGACAATCAATGCGGCAGAAAAGGTGGCACTATTGGAAAAGGTGGAAAAACTGGCCAAGGCAGCAGATCCGCGTATTGTCCAGGTTATGGCAGGGTTGGCCGGCGAATTCGATGTCGTGCTTGTCGCACGAAGTGATGGCACACTGGCGGCCGATGTCCGGCCGCTGATCCGTTTGTCCGTAACGGTCATTGCAGAGGAAAACGGGCGCAGGGAAATAGGAACCAGCGGAGGAGGCGGCCGGTTCGGCTATGCCTATTTTACAGATGAGATTGTCAGGCAGTATGTTCATGATGCCACACGTTCCGCGCTGGTCAATCTTTCCGCACGTCCGGCTCCGGCCGGTTCGATGACGGTGGTTCTCGGTTCGGGCTGGCCGGGGGTTTTGTTGCACGAGGCGATTGGTCACGGGCTTGAGGGTGATTTCAATCGCAAGGGGTCCAGCGCGTTTTCCGGAAGGCTTGGGGAAAAGGTGGCTGCTGATGGTATAACGGTCGTGGACGATGGCTCCATTGCCAATCGACGCGGTTCGCTGAATATGGATGACGAAGGCAATCCGACACAAAATACCGTGTTGATCGAGAACGGTGTTTTGAAGGGCTATTTGCAGGATATGATGAATGCCCGTCTGATGAATATGCCTGTCACAGGCAATGCCCGGAGAGAATCATATGCCCATTTGCCGATGCCCCGCATGACCAATACGTTTATGCTTGCCGGGGACAAGGATCCGGCGGAAATTATCGCTTCGGTCAAGAAAGGGCTGTATGCGGCCAATTTCGGTGGAGGGCAGGTCGATATCACGAACGGCAAGTTCGTTTTTTCCGCCAGTGAGGCATATGTCATCGAAAACGGGAAACTGGCTTATCCGGTAAAGGGAGCGACGCTGATCGGTAACGGTCCGGATATTCTGAAACGTGTTTCCATGATCGGCAATGACATGAAACTGGATTCTGGTGTAGGCGTGTGCGGCAAGGAAGGACAGAGTGTACCGGTAGGAGTTGGCCAGCCGACATTGCGTATTGAAGATGTCACCGTTGGCGGTACGGTATAGAATATAAAAGAAATTTTGTCAGACCTGAAAAACTGGTTTACAATAACCGAACGTTATGAATTAAATATTCGTTTTGTAAAAATGCTGAATTTCGTTTACTTTTATTTTTTTTACTTTGGCTATTCCAGCCCGTTGGCGGTGGAGAAGCGGCAAGCGCTCGAGTAAAGAGAATAAACCGAAATTCCAGAAAACCGCCAGATTTGGCGGTTTTTTTTGTTTATCAGTACTGGAAAAAAAATGAAACCCACCGATGATTTAAGAATTCTCGCGATGAAAGAACTTACACCCCCTTCTCATTTGATACGCGAGTTTCCCTGCCTTGAAAAGGCAGCCGAAACGGTTTCAACCTGCAGAGAGTCGATCCATCGTGTTTTGCACGATCAGGATGATCGGCTGGTCGTCATTATCGGCCCCTGCTCCATTCACGATCCGAAGGCGGCGATGGAATATGCCCATCGTCTTGCGGAAGAACAACAGCGTTATGCCGATGATCTGATTGTCGTGATGAGGGTCTACTTTGAAAAACCGCGTACGACAATCGGCTGGAAAGGGTTGATTAATGATCCGTTTATGGATCACAGTTACCGGATCAACGAAGGATTGCATATCGCTCGCGAGCTCCTGAGAGACGTCAATGATCTCGGTTTGCCGGCAGCGACGGAATATCTGGATATGATCAGCCCTCAATATGTCGCGGACATGATCAGCTGGGGGGCAATCGGTGCACGGACAACCGAATCGCAGGTTCATCGTGAGCTGTCATCCGGTCTGTCGTGTCCTGTCGGATTCAAAAACGGTACGGACGGCAATATCAAGATCGCCATTGATGCCATCAAGGCGGCATCGCATCCGCACCATTTCCTGTCGGTCACGAAAGGCGGACATACAGCGATTTTCGAAACCCAGGGCAATCATGATTGTCATATCATTTTGCGTGGCGGGTACAAACCCAATTATGACGCGGCGAGTGTCGACGCAGCCTGTCAGGCAGTCGAGGCAGCCGGTCTTGCACCGAGAATCATGATCGACGCTTCACATGGAAACAGTTCCAAGAAAGCGGAAAATCAGGTTCCTGTGTGTGCCGAAGTCGGCCGGAATGTGGCCAGTGGCAATGACAAGATCATCGGTGTCATGATCGAATCGAATCTGGTCTCCGGCCGTCAGGATCACGTACCGGGAAAACCGCTTGTATATGGACAGTCAGTCACGGATGCCTGTATTGGCTGGGATGAAAGCAGCAAGCTTCTTCGGGATTTGTCCGATTGTGTGAAGAGACGTCGTGATGTGTTGAAAAAATGAAAAAGAAAAATAGCCGCCTGTGAAAAGGCGGCGTTTTTCTAGTTGCGGAAATTGTTGAATTCAAGTGGAATCTCGGAAATTTCCTTGCGGAGCATGGCCATTGTCGCCTGCAAGTCGTCTTTTTTCGCTCCGGTCACCCGGACGGCATCGCCCTGAATGCTTGCCTGGACTTTCAGTTTGTTGTCCTTGACGAGTTTGACGATTTTCTTGGCATTGTTGCTTTCGATACCGTTTTTGACTGTGACGATCTGTTTGACCTTGTCACCGCCGATTTTCTCGATTTTCCCTTCGTCCAGAAAACGGACGTCGACTTTCCGTTTTGCCATTTTGTTTGTCAGAACGTCCTTGACCTGACCCAGCTGGAATTCGGAATCGGCGAAAACAGTCAGTTCATATTCTTTCTGTTCGACACGGGCATCGCTGCCACGAAAATCGAAACGGGTACCGATTTCCTTGTTCGTCTGATCAACGGCGTTGCGGACCTCGACCATATTGGCTTCGGATACTACGTCAAAAGATGGCATATCACCCCTTTCTTTCAAATTTCTCGACAGAGCATATCGATAGTCATTAAGATTGCAGTCTGCAATTGTAGCGGACAAAAACCCCGTGTGCTACCTGACATTGATATTCTTGCATGGCGACCATGAATTTTCCCGATTACATTAAACGTAATGTTTCCCTGAAGCCGTTCAATACTTTCGGAATGGACGTTACCGCCCTGGCTTACATGGAAGTGAAAGCCGTGGATGATCTGGTACGGGTTTATGGCGATGCCCGTCTCATGACACTTCCCCGGCTGGTTATCGGCGGCGGCAGCAATCTCCTGCTGACAGGCCGTTTCGAGGGGCTTGTCATGCACATGGGCATAAAAGGGATCTGTCTGGAAAAAGAGGATGCCGAATATATCTATTTGCGGGCGGCGGCAGGTGAAAAATGGCATGATCTGGTTCTCTGGACTCTGAAAAAGGGGTTCGGCGGACTTGAGAATCTTTCATGGATTCCCGGAACGGTGGGAGCTGCTCCTGTCCAGAATATCGGTGCCTATGGTGTTGAAGTGCAGGATCGTTTTTTTTCTCTCAGGGCATTTGATTTTGAAAGCGGGGAAATCGTCGAACTGGGCAGATCCGATTGCCGGTTCGGCTATCGCGACAGTATTTTCAAAAATGCCATGAAAAACAGGCTGGTCATCGTGGATGTCACGTTTGCCTTGCCGAAAAACTGGCATCCCAACAAGGGATATGCCGAAGTGGAAAAAGAGCTGGAACGTGTGGGAATCGCCGATCCGTCTCCTGCCGAAGTCGGTCGGACAATCATGCAGATCCGGCAACGGAAACTTCCCAATCCGGCCGTTTTGGGGAATGCCGGCAGTTTTTTCAAGAATCCGACTGTTCCGGCAGAAAAGTTGTTCCGGTTGAAATCGGAATATCCGGAGATACCTGCCTATAGCCAGCCTGATGGCCGTTACCGTATTGCCGCCGGCTGGCTGATCGACCGGTGCGGCTGGAAGGGGCGCAGAATCGGGGATGCCGGTGTTTGCGAGAAACAGGCGCTTGTACTCGTCAATTACGGTAATGCGACCGGAAAGGATATTCTTGCATTGGCGGAAGCGATTGAAAGAGATGTCTTTGACCGTTTTTCGATACGGCTCGAGCCGGAACCGGTTTTTGTCTGACTAGCATTCAGGATCGGTGTTTTTTCACGAAACCGACAAGATCTTCGTCAGTCAGTGTTTTGTTGTCCACAATTCCCTTTTCGGTGATCAGGGCTGTAACCAGTTCGGCAGGGGTGACATCAAAAGCAGGATTTCTGATGGCGACGCCTTCCGGAGCCCAGTGGCAATTCCTGAAGCCTTTCACTTCTTCTGCCGGGCGTTCCTCGATGGGAATCCCGTTTCCGGTGGCAAGGGAAAGATCAATGGTGGAGAGCGGACAGGCAACATAAAACGGAATGTTGTGGCGTTTTGCCAGAACGGCCACCATATATGTCCCGATTTTGTTGGCAACGTCGCCATTGGCCGCGACGCGATCGGTACCGACGACAACCGCATCGATTTCTCCCCGGCTCATCAGATAGCCGGACATGTTGTCGGTTATCAGAGTCACCGGGATGTTTTCCTGAACCATTTCCCAGGCAGTCAGACGGGCGCCCTGCAAGAACGGACGGGTTTCGTCGGCATAAACGGAAATACGTTTTCCGGATTCGACCGCTGAACGAAAGATACCCAAAGCCGTACCGTGGCCAGCTGTTGCCAAAGCGCCAGCGTTGCAATGGGTCAGTACCCTGTCACCGTCTTTGAGAAGTGTTGCGCCGTACTGGCCCATTTTTCGGTTGATCCGGATATCTTCTGCCCGTATGTCGTGTGCTTCCTGAAGCAGAATGCTCGCCAGATCGGCCAGTGGTCTGCCGCTGTTTTCCGACCAGCGTTTTTTCATCCGGTCGAGTGCCCAGAAGAGATTGACGGCAGTCGGTCTGCTGGCTGCCAGGACGGTAAAACCATCATTCATCTTTTCTGTGAACCGGGATGGAATTTCTTCGGAAAGTCTGACGGCTTCCAGGGCGATTCCATAGGCTGCCGCAACGCCGATGGCCGGTGCACCTCTGACAACCATAGCCCGGATGGCGTCGGCAACACTTCTGGCTGAATTACAGGCAACGTATTCCTTTCGTGCCGGCAACAGCCTCTGGTCGATCATTTCAATTTCCCTGCCATTCCAGCGCAGTGTCTCGACATGGCCATCTCTATTCATGATTTTATTCTCCATCGAAAGCACAAAGGGAAAAGGTCGGGCATCCGATTTCCCGGAGACGTTCGTTTCCACCCAGTTCGGGAAGATTGACCAGAAAGGCGCATTCAACAACTTCCCCTCCGCATTTCCGGATCAGCTTGACGGCCGCTTCCGCCGTTCCGCCTGTTGCGATGAGATCGTCGATCAAAAGTATCCTGTTTCCCGGTGAAATGGCGTCTGTATGGACTTCGATGGTGCTTGTACCATATTCCATGTCATAGTCTTCTCCGATTGTCGCTGCCGGGAGTTTCCCTTTTTTCCGGATCAGTATCAGTCCGGTATTCATCAGATAGGCTAATGGTGCTCCCAGAAGAAAACCGCGGGATTCGATAACGGCGATATGATCGATCGGGATGTTTCTGTAACGTTCCGCCAACTGGTCGATGGCGGTTCTGAGGCCGACAGGGTTATGAAGCAGGGTCGTGATGTCGCGGAATTTGACCCCTTTTTGGGGATAATCCGGAATGGTGCGAATATAAGAAGTAAGTGACATAAAAAGATTCAGAAGAAAATGGGTTCATTTTTTGAAGTAGTCCCTGAATTTTTCGTGGACTTCATTCATTTGTTCTTCGGACAGTAATTTGAGGTGGCCTGTCTGGAGAATCCGCCAGTACTGTTCACACAACGATTCGACTTCGATGGCAATGGACATGGCGTGATCCAGATGGTTTCCGATCGTTACCATTCCGTGATGGGCCATCAGGCAGGCGTAACCGTTTCCGAGCGTATCAAGTACAGTATCCGACAACTGTTGGCTTCCGAACAGGGCATACGGTGCGCAGGGAATGGTATTGCCGCCTGTAACGGCTATCATGTAGTGGAAAGGCGGTATGTCCAGTTGCATGCATGCCAGGGTTGTTGCGAATGTCGAATGTGTGTGTATGACGGCATTTATTTCGGGGCGCGCCAGATAGATATCCCGGTGGATACGCCATTCCGTACTGGGTTTGACGTTTTTTTCATGTTCTCCTGCCATATTCATCTGACAGATGGTATTGGATGTCATTTTTGCCGGATCAATTCCGCTGGGCGTAATGAGAAATCCGTCCATGGCAGACGGGGTCATTTTGTTGCGGATACTGATATTGCCGCTTGCTCCGCGATTCATACCCCTGGAAACAAGCAACCGGCTGGCTTCTACAATCCGGTTCGCCAGTTCGATACGGGCTGTTGCAGGAACCGTTTCAGGGAGAGACATCATTTATCCTTTTTTGAGAATACGTCCGGCAACGGCATCAAGCTCGCGTATTTTGTCAGGGTCGCGGTTATCGGGGGCTGTGATGATCGCGTTTTCAAGTGCGAACCGGCAAGAGCAGGATTGACCGGATAAATCGTTGTGGATTTGCGGAATGACTTCTTTTACCAGTTTCTGGGCTTTCAGCGCGTTTTCTGTCAGAATGCGGATGATTTGCTGGACAGTGACCTGATCGTGTTCAGGATGCCAGCAATCGTAGTCGGTTACCATGGCAATGCTGGCATAACACATTTCCGCTTCGCGAGCCAGTTTCGCTTCCGGAATATTGGTCATGCCGATCACATCGCAATTCCAGCTCCGGTACATTTCTGATTCGGCAAGAGTCGAAAACTGGGGACCTTCCATGGCCAGATAGGTTCCGCCCAATACGGTTCCGATTCCGGCGTGGGCCGCAGCCTGATGGATGAGACGGGACAGACGTCTGCAGGTCGGGTGTGCCATGGAAACATGGGCGACACATCCCTTGCCGAAAAAAGAGCGTTCGCGGGAAACCGTCCGGTCGATATACTGGTCAACAATGACAAAAGTTCCGGGACTCAGATTCTCTTTCAGGGAACCGACCGCGCTGACGGATAAAATATCGGTCACGCCGGCTCTTTTCAGTACATCGATATTGGCGCGGTAATTGATCTCCCCGGGAGACAGTTTGTGATCACGGCCGTGGCGTGGCAGAAAAACCAGTTCCTCTCCATTCAGTTTGCCATAGAGAAGTGCATCGGAAGGCGTGCCGAAAGGTGAAGAGATCGTTTTCCAGTGAATGTCTTTCAATCCTTCAATATTGTAAATGCCGCTTCCGCCGATAATGCCAATCATGTCTGTTCCGGTTTGTTGAAATTCAGCCAACATTATTGATTAGAAGCCGGTGGTTATGCAACAGTCGGAGTGAGAACAAGGAGCTGACCGATACACATGCGATCGACAGAAAAAAGCGGTTTTGCCCCGAACGGCAAAACCGCCTGAAAGTGATGAAGCCGCCGTTTTTATTTTTTCTGGCGGGCATTCGCTGCAATACGCAGACGAAGTGCATTCAGTTTGATGAAGCCGCCGGCATCTTTCTGGTCGTATGCTCCGGCATCGTCTTCGAAAGTGGCAATGGTGGTGTCGAACAATGAATCGGATCTGGAATCACGACCGACCACGATAACGTTACCTTTGTACAGCTTGAGACGGACTGTGCCGTTGACATGTTCCTGTGTATGGTCGATCAGTTGCTGGAGTGCAACGCGTTCGGGTGCCCACCAGTAACCGTTATAGATCATGGAAGCGTAACGTGGCATCAGATCGTCTTTAAGATGGGCGACTTCACGGTCCAGTGTGAGCGATTCGATGGCACGATGCGCCTTCAGCATGATCGTTCCTCCCGGTGTTTCGTAACAGCCACGGGATTTCATGCCGACATAGCGATTCTCGACCAGATCAAGCCGTCCGATACCGTGTTTGCTGCCCAGTCTGTTCAGTTCGGTCAGAACGGTTGCCGGTGTCATGCGCTTGCCATTCAAGGCAACGATATCACCCTTTTCAAATTCGATGTCGAGGTATTCGGCCTGGTCAGGGGCTTCTTCTGGGCTGACAGTCCAGCGCCACATGGAGGCTTCCGGTTCTGCATTCGGATCCTCAAGGTGTCGGCCTTCATAGCTGATGTGAAGCAGATTGGCATCCATGGAATAGGGAGCGCCACCCTGTTTGTGTTTCATTTCGATTTCGATCCCGGCATCTTCGGCATACTTGAGCAATTTTTCTCTTGAATGCAGATCCCATTCGCGCCATGGAGCGATGATTTTGATGTTCGGCATGAGTGCATAAGCGCCCAGTTCAAAACGGACCTGATCGTTTCCTTTTCCGGTAGCGCCGTGAGCGATGGCGTCGGCACCTGTCTGGCGGGCGATTTCGATTAACCGTTTGGCAATCAGCGGACGGGCGATACTCGTTCCGAGCAGATATTCGCCTTCATAGATGGTATTGGCGCGGAACATCGGGAACACGAAGTCGCGGACGAATTCTTCGCGCAGATCATCGATGAAAATGTTTTCCGGTTTGATGCCGAATTTCAGGGCTTTCTGACGTGCCGGCTCGAGTTCTTCTCCCTGCCCGAGATCGGCGGTAAAAGTGACGACTTCACATTGATAGGTATCTTGCAGCCATTTCAGGATCACCGAGGTGTCCAGACCGCCGGAATAGGCGAGAACAACTTTTTTTACGTCGCTCATAAAGTGTCTTTCGTTTGTTTCAGTTTGAAAGGAATGATTGGGTGGAACGTTTGCTTGAACGTCCGGATTTCAACAGGCACATTTTATGCCGTTTCTTGCGAAATAAAAACCTGTCCTCCGTATCGGGACGGGACTCTTTTCCCTGCCAGTCGGATATGACAGGGAATCCGGGTTCAGACGGTTCCCTTGACGAGATACTCGAGCAGGGCTTTCTGGACATGCAATCGGTTTTCCGCTTCATCCCAGACAACCGATTGGGGACCATCAATCACTTCCGCCGTCACTTCCTCGCCACGGTGGGCGGGGAGACAGTGCATGAACAATGCATCCGGTGCCGCACGATGCATCTTGTCGGTATCCACGTTCCAGTTGGCGAAAGCTTTCTTGCGGACAGCGTTTTCTTCTTCAAAACCCATGCTGGTCCATACGTCTGTGGTCACCAGATGCGCTCCTTCACAAGCGTCCGCCGGATTGTCGAAATGGGTGAAATGGCTGTGATCGGAAGAAACCAGACGATAGTCGATATCGTATCCTTTCGGTGTCGATACATTGACATGGAAGTCGAATACCTCAGCCGCCTGCAACCAGGAATACAGCATGTTGTTGGCGTCCCCGATCCAGGTAACGGTTTTTCCCTTGATGGAGCCGCGATGCTCGATGAAAGTGAAAACGTCCGCGAATACCTGACAGGGATGGTGTTCGTTGGTCAGGCCATTGATGACGGGAACGCGTGAATATGCCGCGAATCGTTCGATGATGTCATGCCCGAATGTGCGGACCATGATGATGTCCGACATGCGCGACATGACCTGTGCCGCGTCTTCAATCGGTTCTCCCCGTCCAAGCTGGCTGTCACGGGTGTTGAGATAGATAGCCGTTCCGCCGAGTTGGTGCATGCCTGCCTCGAAGGAAAGACGGGTTCTTGTCGAGCTTTTTTCAAAAACCATGACAAGCGTCCGGTCCTGCAGGGGGTGATACGGTTCATAGTTCTTGAATTTCTGTTTGATGATGCGAGCACGTTCGATCAGGTATTCGTACTCGAACAGAGTCAAGTCGGAAAATTGGAGATAATGTTTGATTGTCATAGACCACCGGGGCGGATAAATTTACGCCATTGATACAGTTTAATATTTGATTATAGTGGATTTTCAAAAATTTTAAAAAAACGGACCGGTTGGGTACTTTCACAAGGTTTGTAGCAAAGAAGCTTTTCAGTATATTTTCTGTTCCGATTCATGTACCAGTTGCCGGTAAAGCTGATGCCGCATCTTGGCGATATGACCTTTTTCGACGGCATCCAGAATGGCACAGCCCGGTTCGGTCAAATGATGGCAGTTGTAAAAACGGCAATGTCCCAGATAGGGACGGAATTCCCGAAAGGCCCGTTCAAGCATGCCTTCCGTCAAATGATACAGACCGAATTCCTGAAAACCCGGAGAATCGACGACAGCGGTATCTTCATCGATCCGGTACATTCGTGTATAGGTAGTCGTGTGTTTGCCTGAATTCAGAACGGTCGAAATTTCCTGGGTGGCAATATCCGCGCCGGGTACAAGCAGATTGATCAGCGAGGACTTTCCCATGCCGGACTGGCCGATGAGCACGGATGTCCGGTTTCTGACAGCAGGCATCAGGTTGGCGAGGGTTTGATCAGGCAGTGCTGTTGCAGAGACTTCGTGAACCGGATAGCCCAGCGAGGCGTAAAATCCGATACGCTCTCTTGCCTTTTCAAGCCGGTCGGTCATATCGATTTTGTTGAGAATGAGATGGACCTCGATTTCTGCCGCTTCCGCGGCAACCAGAGCACGGGAAACGAGATCATCTGAAAATCCCGGTTCAGTGGCGACGACGATAAACAGCTGGTCGATATTGGCTGCAAGCAGTTTCGATTTGTATTGATCGGAGCGGTAAAGGAGAGAGCGGCGCTCGTTGATGGATTCGATGACGGCTTGCCCTTTTGCTGTGGGAGTGGCATTGATGCTGTCTCCTACAGCCACATCGCTTTTTTTTCCGCGAGTGACGCAGTGAAGCATTTTCCCGTCACCGATTGTCGCCAGATAGTGGCGTCCATGTGCGGCAATAACACATGCCGTCAGCAGTTCCTTTTTTTTCATGAATGCCTCAGCAGATGGTTGATGCGGATACTGGCGGGTGGATGGGAATCATAAAATGCTGAATGAAGCGGATCAGGAGTAAGGGTCGATGCGTTGTCTTCATACATTTTCACGAGTGCGCTGACCAGATGGCCGGCGTCGGTATGCCTTGCCGAGAAGTCATCCGCCTCGAATTCATGTTTCCTGGAACCCATCGACAGAAGAGGAGAAAGGAAGAAGGTGAATATGGGCAAAGTCAATGCGAAAAGGACCAGGGCGACGGCATTCGATGCCAGATCCGGGGTGATACCCAGTCCGGCATAAAACCAGGATTCATTTTTGAGGAAACCGAGCAGTGCCAGAAACACCAGTGAAGCGGCACTGGTAAATACAATCCGTTTAACGACATGTTTGAGACGGAAGTGGCCCAGTTCATGAGCGAGAACCGCTTCGATTTCTTCGGGAGAAAGACGCTCGATCAGTGTGTCGAAAAAAACGACCCGTTTGGCCGAACCGAATCCGGTAAAGTACGCGTTCCCATGTGAGCTTCGTTTTGAGCCGTCCATGATGTACAACCCTTTTGAACGGAATCCGACACGCTGCATGAGTTGCTCGATTTGGCTGCGCAGCTTTTCATCGGTCAGGGGGGAAAATTTGTTGAATAGCGGGGCGATGAATGTCGGGTAAATGAAAAGCATCAGATACTGGAAAGCGCTCCAGAGAATCCAGGCGTAAAGCCACCACCATGTTCCGGTTTTTTCCATGATGACCAGCAAAATCCACAAGACCGGCAGCCCGATAGTGGTGCCTAACAGAGCGTTTTTTATCATGTCGCCCAGATAAAGTGACGGAGTCATCTTGTTGAAACCAAAGTTTTCTTCGATGACAAATTTCCGGTAATAATCCAATGGCAAGTCAAACATGCCGGCAATGATACAGACGGCGAATATCAGGGCGATCTGGCAAATCATGTCGTTGCTGATATGAGCAGAGATGAATCCGGCAAGATATTGCAGTCCCCCGAAAAGGGTAAAGCCGAGTAATACAACGGTATCTACAGTCAGGGAAACGAGACTGAAACGTGTTTTGGCTATGGTGTAAGCTGCCGCTTTCTGATGTGCCGGAAGCGTAATGCGGCCGGCGAACTGTTTGGGAACGTTGTCGCTGAATTTTTTTACCGTGTGCAATTGTCTGACAGCCAGCCAGAAACGGACGATGAGAGTCAGGATCAGAAAAAACAGGAATAGTTGCGTAAACGCGAGTGCTGACATTTTATCCTTGTGAGAAAATGGGCGATTATGTCGATAAGGAAAGAATTATGTCACAAGCTCAGGAAACGCAACCAGAACCATCTCAAAATAGCGGCAGGAAAACGAAACCGAATGAACTGAATCTGATCTGGGTCGATCTTGAAATGACAGGACTTGATCCTGAGACCGACCGGATTATCGAGGTGGCTCTGGTTGTGACGGATCCGGATCTGAACATTCTTGCGGAAGGTCCCGTTTATGCCATTCATCAGTCCGATGAGATTCTCAATGGAATGGATGCGTGGAACAGGGGAACGCATGGAAGATCCGGACTGATCGATCGTGTCAGGGCATCCAATATTACCGAAGCCATGGCGGAGGATGCATTGATTGAATTTCTCGAACCTTATGTTCCGAAGGGCAAATCACCCATGTGCGGCAACACGATCTGTCAGGATCGCCGGTTTATGGCAAAGACCATGCCGAAACTGGAAGCATACTTTCATTATCGCAATCTGGATGTTTCCACCTTGAAAGAACTGGCCCGACGCTGGAAACCCGGACTGGTTGACGGTTTCAAAAAGATGCAAAAGCATACGGCATTGGCCGATATCATCGAATCTATCGAGGAGTTGCGGTATTACCGTAAACATTTCATCAGGATCTGAAAATATTCATGAAACGTCTGGCCAGGGGAGATGGGGGAAGTACCGTTGAAGAAGGCGAACTGCGGGAGCTGATCGGTCATCAGGAAAAAATACGCGAGGATGAGCGAAAACGGATTGCCCGCGAGATCCATGACGAACTGGGGCAGCGCCTGCTGGCGTTGCGCATAGAGGTTTCTCTTTTGAAACAGGATGAATATGATTTTGCGGATAAACGTTCGCAGCGGATTGATGAAATACTGGAGCATGTCGATGCGACGGTCAAAAGTGTCCGGACGCTGATCAATGATCTGAGGCCGGCTGTTCTCGATCTGGGACTGGTCGCTTCACTGGATTGGCAGGCGAGGGATTTTGAAAGAGCAAACGGAACCGCGTGTGTTTTTCGGGCGGATGACGAGGATCTTGAACTGGATGACAAACGTGCGACAGTATTGTTCCGCGTTCTTCAGGAAGCGCTTACCAATGTCGTCAAGCATGCAAAAGCGGACAAGGTGGAAATCGGATTGAAACAGGACGGAAAAAATCTTGTTTTGAGTGTGGCCGATAACGGAATCGGCATGCCGAAAGTGCGTAATCGCAAGATCAAATCTTATGGACTGGCGGGTATTCGTGAGCGGATCGGGTTGCTGAATGGAGAATTCAGGATTGTCACAGGCGATTCGGGGACGACACTGATTTTCAGAATTCCGGTCAGCGAGTGATATTCCGATTTGACGGATCCTGCCGGTCCGTCATTTTTCGATAAGTGGAATCAGCAGTTCGAGGGTACGTTCTGTCGCGCCGTGTTGTTTTTCGGCAAATAGCCGGGCATTGTCGCTCATGGTCTGATGCAGTGTCTGATCGGAAAGCAGTTCGTTGGCCCGTTGCATCAATTCCGTAGCCGAAGTGATCCGGATGGCGGCATGGGCGGCGATGGCATCCTTTGTAATCGCCTCGAAATTGAATGTATGCGGTCCGATCAGAACAGGTTTCCCGACAGCACAGGCTTCGATCAGATTCTGCCCCCCGAGTTTTTCAAGACTGCCTCCGATAAAGGCGATGTCGCATGCGGCATAGTACATGAACATTTCTCCCATGGAGTCGCCTAAAAGGATACGCGTGTCCGGGGATAGAGCGTTTGCGGAAAGATCATGCAGTGTGGAACGTCTGATCATCGGAATTTTGCGGTTTCTTATCATGCCGGCCACGTCGTCGAAACGCTGGGGATGTCTTGGAACGAGCAGCAGAAGTGCGTTCCTGTCCAGCTGTTCCAGTACGTCAAGAATCCGCGCTTCTTCACCGTTGCGTGTACTGGCGCACATGAGTACGGGGCGGTTGCCGATGCATTCCCGCAGTTTCATTCCTTTTACAAGAGCGGTTGCCGATGGCTCGATATCGAATTTGACACTGCCGGTGACAGCGATATTGCCGGCACCGAATTGCCCGAGTCTGTCCGCATCGGTTTCTGTCTGGGCGGCAACGACAGAGAAACCGCGTGCGGCTTCGTTCATGATGGACCGGATTTTTTTGCCTTTTTTCAATGATCGTTCCGACAGGCGTGCGTTGACAAGAGCAAGTTTTACCTGATGGCAAGTGCATTGCCTGATGAGGTTCGGCCAGATTTCGGTCTCGAGCAGGATGCAAAGGCATGGCCTGTAATGGCGGATGAAACGCCGCATCATCATGTTCGTGTCGTATGGCAAATAGACCTGTACCAATCTGCCGGATTTTTTTTCGTTTTGGAACAGCTTATGTCCGGTTGCACGCCCTGTCGGGGTCATGTGGGTCAAAAGGATTTCGCAATCGGGAAAGCGGGACATCAACGCTCTGATGAGCGGTTCCGCGGCACGGGTTTCTCCGACAGAAACCGCATGTACCCATATCCGCCGGCCGGCAGGGTGAATGGCGGGGAAAAAACCGAAACGTTCGGGAATGTGTTCTCTATAACCGGGTTCCCTGCGTCCTCTCCAGTAAAGGCGAAACAGAACGAAAGGCAGGACAAGCCACCATATGACGGAATAGAAAATTCTCATGGAATCAATTTGCAATAGGACTGGCAGTATTATCCTTGAAATCGGGATAGTTATGCTATCGTGAGAAAAGCCTCAAAGAAAGAATTCGATCAGTTGCACCTGAACAAAATTTACAAAGTAAAATATCGATATTGTTTCTGGCAGTTCAATAGTATTCGATTTTTTATTTTGACTGAAACGGATATGACCGGCGGGAAACTCGATACGATATAAGTAGGGCCACGTACCGGTCAATATGCAGATTGATAAGGTCGCTATGGAACTTCGTATTGCAACTTACAATATTCACAAAGGGGCATCGATTGATCATCGGCCCGTTATCCAGGAACTGAAAAGATCTATCCGGTCTTTGAGTGCCGATGTGATTTTCTTGCAGGAAGTACAGGGCCGTCATGATCTGATGACCAACCGCCATGCCCTGTTGTGGCAGGATCGGGGACAGCACGCTTATCTTGCAGGCAATTCGCTTTATTGCGCTTATGGAAAAAATGCCGTGTACGATCATGGCCATCATGGTAATGCGCTTTTAAGTGCCTATCCGATTGTCTCCCAATGCAATACCGATGTTTCGGATCATGCACTTGAATCAAGAGGGATTCTTCACTGCGTGTTGCAGACGCCTGAAACAAAAGTGTATTGTTATGTCATCCATCTCGGATTGTTCAATGGCAGCCGGATCAGACAGACATATGCCCTGATCGATACGGTCCGGCGTTCCGCTCCCGATGATGCACCTGTCATTATCGCGGGGGATTTCAATGACTGGAACAACAATCTTTCCGATCTGCTCAGGAAAACACTCCGTGTCAAGGAAGTATTCGATGAACTGTCCGGGCAGGACGACAGGAAAAAGCCCTTTTTCCCGGGGCTGACGGGCAAGGTTCCCAAACCGTTGCCGGCGAGAACATTTCCTGCCCTGTTCCCTTTTTTTCGTCTGGACAGGATTTATGTCAGGGGATTTATGGTCAACTCTGCAAGCGTCATGCAGGGAGCTCCCTGGACCGCGCTGTCGGATCATGTACCGCTTGTCGCATCTCTTCGGACAGAATGAAGGATGGCTGTCGTCCGTTATACGTCCAATAACCGTCTGAAATTATTGCAGAACGGAGACGGTTTTTTCCCTGAACTGATCAGGGCGATTGATGATGCCGTTTCTGAAATATATCTTGAAACGTATATTTTTTTCCCGGATGAAGTCGGCAGAAGGATTATTGATGCACTGAAACGGGCTGTATCCAGAAAAGTTGACGTTCATGTCATTATCGACTGGCTGGGAACCGGGCCCGGCGTATGCCGTTTGCTGGCAGCTGAATTCGATGAGTCGGGTATTCAATATCATGTTTTCAACAGCTGGTTCAAACGGGGGTTTGTTCGTTTGCACAGGAAATTGTGTGTTGTCGATCAGCGAATCGCCTTTGTGGGAGGCATCAATATCCTCAATGACTTGCGGTATGACTACAACAGGAAGCGGATGCTGGTTTCACCCAGGCAGGATTTCGCCGTGCGGATCGAGGGCAGCCTTGCAACGGTGATTTACCAGGAAGCGATCCGGCTGTGGACACAGACCGGAAAATTGTCTCTTAAAGAACGGCTCGGCAGATATCGTTTATTGTATCTGGAAAAAAGAATAAAGAATGCCAGAACCGTTCTGGCCGGTTTTATTGTTCGTGACAATTTCAGGAACAGGCGGACTATTCAAAAGGTCTACTTGAAAGCGATGGGAACAGCATATGAACAGATTCTTCTCGCAACACCTTATTTTGCTCCCGGAAAACGCTTCAGAAATGCGCTGGCTTCCGCTGCCTCGCGCGGCGTTGAAGTGATATTGCTGATCGGAAACGGTGAATTCTGGGTACAGGATTCGGTTGCCCAGTCTTTTTATCCGAAATTGCTGAAAGACGGCGTCAGGGTTTACGAGTATCGCAAAACCCAATTGCATGGAAAAGTCGCTGTCATAGACAGCAAATGGGCGACCGTGGGATCAAGCAATTGCGACGGGTTGAGTCTGTTCTTGAATCATGAAGCCAATATTGTTGTGAAAGATGAGATATTTGCAAGAGAGCTGAAACAACGGATTGAACATGCCATATCAGAGGCTGTGCCGGTTTGTCTGGACAGTTTCATGAATCGTCCGTGGTACAAAAGGCTATGGTATGACACGGCTTTTCTGATTTACACGCTCGTCATGAGAATAATTACCTGGGGCGATTACAACTGAATTGTCCGGGGTGCTATCCCATTTGTGCCGTTGTCTGTAAAATTCGACCTGAAGAAGCAAGCCAGACAGCCGCCGGTTTCCGGTTTCAGCCGGGAGCGGGAGGAAGGTCCGGACACCACAGGACAGGGTGACGGTTAACGGCCGTCCGTCGAAAGCCGAAGGGTATAAGACGAGGAACAGGGCCACAGAGACGAGCGTATTAAGTTACGGTGAAACGCGGCAACCTCCACCTGGTGCAATTCCAAATAGGCACGCATTGATGTGGTCCGCGGAGCGTGCGGGTAGGAAGCTTGAGCGCCGGAGCAATCCGGTGCCTAGATGAATGGCTGTCATAGTGCATGTGCACCGTAACAGAATCCGGCCTATCGGCTTGCTTTTTCTTTCCTCACCCTGACAGAAGCGATGTCCGTCGCTGCGATGTTTTTTCCCCTCTGTCTTTTCCGGATCGTTTGTATTCCGGCCGGCTGTATGCGGCAAGACTCAAATGCAAAGTATTTGATTTTGTATAAATACATGTGTTTGCATAAGATTGTGCTTGCAGTATGCCCTCTAAGTGATTGGTTTATTTGATGATTTGCTTCGGTGGCATGGTGGCGTTGCATTTCTAAGTCTTTGACTTCATTAAGAAATTCTGGATTTGTTAATAAAAATCTCTTGACCAGATATAGGGCATCTAATAAAGTGGGTAAAAGTGTGAAATTGTGTTTATTTGTGGGATATGTTTTGTATTTCCTGCAAATGCGACCGGTTGCTAAAAAAGGGTATTCACGTGTTTCAGGGAGCTTCGTCAATCAGTCTGGATGCAAAGGGAAGGATGGTTATTCCTGCCAAGCATCGTGATGCGTTGATGCTTCAGTGCGAAGGGCGAATTACCCTGACACGTCATCCCCATGGTTGTCTGCTGTTTTTCCCGCGACCGGTATGGGAGAGTCATCGCGAAAAGATTGCGGCATGGCCTATGTCTGCACGAGCCTGGCAACGCATTTTTTTGGGCAGTGCCTCGGATGTCGAAATGGATTCCGCCGGCAGGATACTGATTTCACCCGAGCTGAGGAAGGCGGCGGGGTTGACAAGAGATGTCATGTTGCTGGGGATGGGGAGTCATTTCGAAATATGGGATGCCGCCAAACTGATGGAAAACGAAGCGGAGGCAATTGCATCAGGTATGCCGGAAGCTTTGCAGGATTTTTCATTTTAGATGTGCCGGGGTGAACGGAAGTGCCGGAATTGACTCATGATTCGGTATTGCTGAATGAAGCAGTGGATGCCCTGGATATACAGGGAGAACGTGTTAACGGGATTTATCTGGATGGGACGTTCGGTCGTGGAGGACACAGTCGGTTGATCCTCGAGAAGCTGGGAAAGCACGGGCGACTGATCGCTTTTGATAAGGATCCGGAAGCGGTTCGTGTCGCTGAAAAGATGACCGATTCACGGTTCGAGATCGTTCATGGGAGTTTCGCCAGCCTTGAAAGCGTACTAGCAGAGAGAGAAATAAAAAAAATTGACGGCATTTTGCTGGATTTGGGGATTTCTTCGCCTCAGGTGGAAGATGCGAAGCGGGGGTTCAGTTTCAGGCTGGATGGTCCTCTCGACATGCGTATGGATTCTTCTCACGGGGTATCGGCAAAAGAATGGCTGGCAGTTGAAAACGAAAAGAAAATTGCGGAGGTTATTCATCAATATGGGGAAGAACGGTTTGCTTTTCAGATTGCAAAGGAGATTGTTGCTAGCCGGACCATACAGCCCATTGACAGTACGAAACAACTTGCCGAAATCGTGGCAAGGGCAGTCAAGACTTTTGAAAAGGGCAAAAATCCGGCAACACGCACATTTCAGGCTATACGGATTTACATCAACCGAGAGCTTGAGGAGCTGGAAATAGGGCTGGAAAAGGGCTGGCGTCATCTGGCGCTGAACGGGAGGATGTCTGTGATCAGTTTTCATTCTCTGGAAGATCGGATCGTCAAAAGATTTTTCGCCGGAAAGGCGACCGTGAAGATGCCGGACCGGCGCTTGCCTATCCGGGCGAGTGAATTGCCTCAACCCGAAATGAAGCTGTTGGGGAAAACGAAACCTTCTGATGAGGAAATAAGCCGTAATGCCAGGGCGCGCTCGGCCATTTTGCGTATCGCTACACGGGTCTTTGCAAGTCAGGGAGGTTGCAATGCGGATTAGGTTGCCTTTTATCCTGGCGCTTTTGCTTGGTATATCGGCACTCTTGCTGGTCAATTCCCAGTATCGGGCGCGAAAGCTTTTTATTGAACTGGAATTTGCACAGACGCAAACGCGGCAACTGGAAATTGAATGGTCTCAATTGCAATTGAAACAATCGACGCTCAGCAAACATGCACGAATAGAGGAAAAAGCGGTTAATGAACTGAACATGATGCGAGTTACTCCGGCCAATACACAGTTTCTGAAAATGACGCTGCCATGATACGTAAAATGAAATTTCTGAAAAATCCGCGTGTCGCCGCAGCAAAGGGAGTGTCTTTTTCCGAGAATCCCGAGCTCAAGGTCAGTTTGTCTCCCTTGCGTTCGCGTCTGGTGCTCTTCATGCTGTTTCTCGCATTTGTCGGGTTATTGGTCCGTGCCTTGTGGTTGCAGGGGATATCGACGGACTTTTTGCAGAAACAGGGGGAATCCCGGTATGCACGGACGCTGGAGTTGCCGGCTACACGCGGGAAAATTCTGGACAGAAACGGTCATGTGCTCGCTTCCAGTGTGCCGGTCAAGGCCATCTGGGCGATTCCAGAAGATGTCATGACACAGCCGAAAGAGAAAATCGGCAAGCTGGCTTCGTTGTTGGGAATGAGTGAAAAAGCCCTGTATGCGAAACTCGATTCCGATCGAAGTTTCGTGTATCTGAAACGTCAGGTTGACAATGAAGTGGCTGATGAAATCGTCAAGCTGGGAATCAGTGGCATCCAGACCCGGAAGGAATACAAACGGTTTTATCCCGAGGGGGAAGTGATGGCCCACGTTGTGGGTTTTACCAATGTGGAAGATATCGGACAGGAGGGGATTGAGCTTGCTTCGCAGGATGTCCTTGCCGGTTCAAAGGGCAGTCGTCGTGTCATCAAGGATCGCCTCGGCCATATTGTCGAAGATATCCGGGCGATACGTGAGCCAATGGACGGAAAAGATCTTGTTCTGTCCATCGACAGCAAGTTGCAGTATATCGCGTACAAGTATTTGAGCGAAGCGATTGAGAAACACAAGGCAAAAGCCGGCAGTGTCTTGGTTCTGGACACTCATACCGGAGAAGTGCTTGCCATGGTGAACATGCCCAGTTTCAACCCGAATGATCGCAGGCACCTGACAGGAGCGCAACTTCGCAATCGTGTCATGACGGATACATTCGAGCCCGGTTCGATCATGAAGCCGTTTACGGTGGCACTGGCTCTTGAAAAGGGGATGGTCAAGCCGACCACAATGATTCCTACCGGGCAGGGACGAATGACGATTGGTACGGCAACGATTGGCGATACCCATTCGAACGGGACAATTTCCGTCGCTCAGGTTATTGAAAAATCTTCCAACATCGGAACGGCCAAAATCGCCTTGCAAATGCAACCGCGGGAAATGTGGGAAATGTTTACTTCGGTCGGATTCGGGCAGCAGCCCCGTTTCGGATTTCCGGGAGCCGTTGCCGGTCGCGTTCGTCCTTTCAAATCCTGGCGGCCGATCGAACAGGCGACGATGAGCTATGGGCATGGCATTTCGGTTTCTCTTTTCCAGATGGCGCATTCCTACATGATTTTCGCGCGTGATGGCGACATGATTCCATTGACTTTTCTGAAACGCAATGAATTGCCCGAAGGACGGCAAATCGTTTCGAAAAAAACGGCCCGGGAGATGCGTCATATGCTTGAAATGGTGACCGGAGAAAAGGGGACGGCACGCAGGGCGCAGGTTGCGGGATATCGTGTGGCGGGGAAGACTGGTACGGCATACAAGATCGAGAACGGACGATATGTCCGCAAATATGTCGGTTCGTTCGTCGGTTTCGCTCCTGCTTCCGATCCCCGTGTCATTATTGCGGTCATGATCGATGAGCCCACTGTGGGTCACTATGGCGGGTCAGCTGCCGCTCCGGTATTTTCTGCCGTGGCTGCCGATACCTTGAGGGCGATGAATATATCTCCGGATGCGCAGGTCGATGAACTGTTGGCCGCGGACAAGATGGCGAAGGTGAGCTTATGAGAAATGTTCCTTTGCAGATAATGCAGGCTGTTCATTGGCTCAGGACGGTTTGTCCCGATGGCGAGTTGTTTTCCGATTCCCGTGAAATCGGGCCGGATACCGGTAATGCCGTGTTTTTTGCCTATGAGGGAGATTCGGCGGATGGCCGGAATTACATTTCGAATGCCATCGAAAACGGTGCTGTTGCCGTCATTTATGAAAGCGAAGGTTTTTCCTGGAATCCTGAATGGAAGATACCTCATTTGGGAATATCCGATCTGAAAGCATCTGCGGGTCCGATTGCCGATGCGTATTATGGTTCCCCGGCAAAATCCATGCTGGTTATTGCCGTCACGGGCACCAATGGCAAAACATCCTCGACCCAATGGATCGGGCAGTCTTTGTCAAAATCGGGAAAGAAAACTGCGGTTATCGGGACATTGGGGATTTCGGTTTTTGAAAACGGCAAAAACGGTATTTCTGAAGAAACGGGATATACGACGCCCGATCAGGTGCAATTGCAGCGCAATCTGGCCAGATTGCGCAAACAGGGCGTCGAATGCGTCGCCATGGAAGCGTCTTCCATAGGTATCGATCAGGGACGACTCAACGGTATTCCGATCGACATCGCACTGTTTACGAATTTTACCCGGGATCATCTTGACTATCACCATGACATGGCCGCCTACAAGGCTGCGAAAAGGAAGCTTTTCGACTGGCCGGGGCTGAAACATGCGGTGTTGAATCTTGACGATCCGATGGGTGTCGAGCTGGCCAATGAACTTGCCGGAAAAGTCGCATTGACCGGATTTACTCTGGAGAGCGTCACCGATACCGGTTTTCCGGTCCTTAGGGCGTACGACCTTCGAAATCGTATACACGGCATTGAATTCCGGGTGGAATCGCCTGTCGGTACGGCAAGGGTCAGGACGCGTTTGATCGGTCGTTTCAATGTCAGCAACATACTGGGTGTATTGGGTGTTTTGCTGGCGGCTGGTATGTCGTGGAATGAAGCGGTCCGGTCTTTGGGTGAGCTGTCACCGCCTCCCGGGCGTATGCAACAGATGGGTGGGGGCGAAACACCCCTTGTCGTAATCGATTTCGCACATACTCCGGATGCAATGGAAAAGGGACTGGCGGCGTTAAGACAGGTTGCCAATGACAGGAACGGAAAATTGTGGTGTGTTTTCGGGTGTGGCGGTGATCGGGATCATGGCAAGCGTTCCCAAATGGGAGCCGTCTCCGAGCGGGCCGATTTCGTCATTGTTACCAGTGACAATCCTCGCAGTGAAGAGCCAGGAGAGATCATGAGGCAGATCGTTTCGGGAATGCGGAGAAAACCACAGATGTTTGAGGACAGGGCAACAGCCATTTTGCAGGCGGTACGGCAGGCATCGAAAAACGATGTGATTTTTCTCGCGGGAAAAGGGCACGAAACGTATCAGGAAATAAAAGGCGTGAAATTGCCGTTTGCCGATGCGGATCATGTCGCATTGGCACTGGCTTCGCGTGTTTCGAATATGAAGGTGGCGGTATGAAAGCGACTCTTTCTCAGCTGGTCCGCTGGGTTGTGGACGGCAGAATGACTTCTGATGCCGCTTTTGCCGGTGTTTCAACGGACAGTCGCCAGGTACGGCCGGGCAATCTGTTTATTGCCTTGAATGGCGAAAATTTTGATGCACACCGGTTTCTGGCGGATGTCGCCGATAAAGGGGCTTCTGCCGTGCTTGTGGAAAGATTGCCTGAAAATTATCCATTGCCGGCACTGGTTGTCGCAAATACCCGTCTGGCAATGGGTGAAATTGCCATGAACTGGCGCAGGCAATTCAGAATACCGGTTGTCGGGGTGACGGGGAGTAACGGCAAGACGACAGTCAAGGAAATGATCGCTTCCATTTTCCGGGCAGCCTATGGTGACGATGCGTATCTGGCGACATCGGGCAATTTCAATAACGATATTGGTGTGCCACTGACGATTTTCCGGCTGGAGGAAATGCACAAGGCTGCCGTGATCGAATTGGGCATGAATCATACCGGGGAAATGGCTTATCTGGCGTCAATCGCACAGCCGACGATCGGTCTTGTCAACAATGCGCAGCGCGAGCATCAGGAATTCATGCAAAGTGTTGAAGCCGTCGCGCGGGAAAACGGGACGGTTATCCAGTTTTTGCCGGAAAGCGGAATCGCCGTTTTTCCTGCCGATGATGCCTATTCTTCTTTATGGACGGATTATGCGGTACATCGGCGTATTGTCACGTTCGGTTTTTGCCGAACTGCGGATGTGACGGCGGATTATCGGTTGGAAAACGGCAAGACCCGGGTGTCCATGTCTTTCGCGGGTGACACGGTCGGGATGACATTGTCGACAAGTGGCCGTCATAACGTCAGAAATGCCATGGCCGCTGCGGCATGCAGTTATGCTGCCGGTATAGACAAGAGAGCCATCGTCGCGGGACTGGAAAATTTCGTACCCGTTCATGGCAGGCTTGAAAGAAAGACCGCATTTAATGGTGCATTGCTGATTGACGATACTTATAATGCCAATCCGGATTCGGTCCGGGCGGCGATCGATGTGCTGGCTGACATGTCTTCTGACAGTATTTTTGTTCTGGGAGATATGGGAGAAGTCGGAAGTAACGGAGAGCTTTTTCATATCGAGGTCGGCGAATATGCCAGGAAACGCCGGATAGGACATTTTTTCACATTCGGTGAAATGGCACGGTTCGCTTCACAGGGATACGGAAGAAATGCGTATCATTTCACGGAAATGGATGAAATGAGCAGGACTCTCAGAAAACTGGTTGAACCGCAAATGACTGTACTGGTTAAAGGGTCCCGTTTTATGAGAATGGAAAGGGTCGTGGAACAATTGATGAATGAAATGAACAGGGAAGGTCGTTAATATGCTGCTTTGGCTGGCACAGTTTTTTCAACAGGATCTGGGAGTCTTGAGAGTTTTCAGCTACATCTCCTTCCGGGCGGTTTTTGCCACATTGACAGCGCTGTCTATCGGTCTGGCAGCCGGACCGGCTGTTATTCGCTTGCTGACCCGGCTGAAAGTCGGGCAGGCCGTACGGACGGACGGTCCCCAGACTCATCTGGTCAAGTCAGGGACCCCGACGATGGGGGGGCTTCTGATTCTGATCGCCATAGCCGTTTCAACGCTGTTGTGGTGCGATCTTTCAAACCGGTTTGTCTGGGTTGTTCTGATTGTCACGATGGGATTTGGCGTCATCGGCTGGGTTGATGATTACAGGAAGGTGGTGCACAAGGATCCGAACGGGATGTCCTCGCGTGAGAAATATTTCTGGCAATCCGTCATCGGTCTGGCTTCCGCCGTCTATCTGGCTTTTGCTGTTTCCGGACAGTCCAATTTTGAGGTCTGGCATCTTTTTGTCGAGTGGGTCAGATCCGGATTCAGTATGGATCTGCCTCCCAAGGCGGACTTTATTATCCCGTTTTTCAAAACGGTCAGTTATCCGTTGGGTGTCTGGGGGTTTATCGCACTGACCTATTTTGTGATTGTCGGAACAAGTAATGCGGTCAATCTGACGGACGGGCTTGACGGACTGACGATCATGCCGACGATTATGGTTGGTACGGCACTGGGGGTATTTGCCTACCTGACCGGACATGCTGTCTATTCGCGTTATCTGTTCATTCCCTTTATTCCCGGTACGGGGGAGCTTCTCGTTTTCTGTGGAGCCATGGCAGGAGCAGGTCTGGCCTTTTTATGGTTCAACGCCCATCCGGCGCAAATGTTCATGGGAGATGTCGGTGCACTTGCTCTGGGGGGAGCGCTGGGGACGATTGCCGTCATCGTCAGGCAGGAAATCGTATTGTTTGTCATGGGAGGGATTTTCGTGGCGGAAACGGTTTCCGTCATGTTGCAGGTGACGTATTTCAAATATACGAAAAGAAAATATGGTGTCGGTCGCCGCATTTTCCTGATGGCGCCTCTGCATCATCATTTTGAGCAAAAAGGATGGAAGGAGACCAAGGTGGTTGTCCGTTTCTGGATTATCACCATGATTCTGGTCCTGATTGGTTTGTCGACTTTGAAGATTAGATGATATGAACTGGGCAGGTAAGAAAATACTCGTACTGGGACTGGGTGAATCCGGTCTGGCGATGGCACGCTGGGGTGCTTATTGCGGGGCGAGTGTTTGTGTTGCCGATACACGTGATAATCCGGACAGATTGCAAAGATTGCAGGCGGAACTTCCACAGGTCGGGTTCAGGAGCGGTCCGTTCACAACCGAAGGACTGACGGTTTTCGATATCGTTGCGGTCAGTCCGGGTTTGCGTCCGGATGTTGAGTTGAAGGAAATTCTGCCTTTTGCCAATGAACATGGCATTCCTGTCTGGAGTGAAATCGAAATGTTCGCCCAGGCACTGAAAGACCTTGAAAGGGAAAAACAATACAGGCCGAAAATCATAGCCGTAACGGGAACGAATGGAAAAACGACGGTAACCAGTCTGACAGGACATATGTGTCGTCGGGCTGGCAAAACGGTCTGTCTGGCCGGCAATATCAGTCCCGCTGCACTTGATGTTCTGCTGGAGATGGTCAGAAAGGATCAATTGCCCGATGTCTGGGTTCTCGAATTGTCGAGTTTCCAGCTGTTTGCAACATATCGTCTTGAACCGGATGCGGCGACTGTACTGAATCTGACGCAGGATCATCTGGATTGGCATGGCAGTATGGCGGCATATGGTGCTGCCAAGGAAAGGATTTTTGGCCGGAAAACGGTTCAGGTATTGAACCGCGAGGATGGCGCTGTCATGAAAATGAGGAAACCAGGAGCGCCGGTTCTCACTTTCGGTACCGATGAACCGGTTGAACCGGATGCTTTCGGCATGCATTCCGATCGCGGAATAGTGTGGCTTGCTGTCATGTCTTCTGTCGATGACGGGATTGTCCGGAAAAACAGAAAGAATCCTGTATCGGTTGAAACCGTCATCCGGGATCTGATGCCGGCCGATGCCCTGAAAATTCGCGGAAGGCACAATGCGGGCAATGCGCTGGCTGCTCTGGCGTTGTGCAGGGCGATCGGGTTGCCGTTTGCACCGCTGCTTCAGGCTCTGAAGGATTATCGCGGGGAACCGCACAGAGTCGAACTTGTCGCGACAGTGAACGAGGTCGCCTATATCGATGACAGCAAGGGAACCAATGTCGGGGCGACTGTCGCTGCTGTCAGGGGATTGGGGGAAAATGCCGGAAATGAAGAAAGAAAAATCATTCTGATTGCCGGAGGGCTTGGCAAGGATCAGGATTTTTCGCCTCTGTCTTCTGTCGTCGGCAAATATGTCAAGGCAGTCATGCTGATCGGGAAAGATGCCGTCCGGATCCATGACGCACTTGCGCCGACGGGAGTCCGCCAGATTTATTGCGATTCTCTTGAAGAAGCGGTTGTCCGCGCTTCGGAAGTGGCGAAACAGAACGATATGGTTCTGCTTTCTCCCGCATGTGCCAGCATGGATATGTTCCGCAATTATGCTCATCGCTCCGAAGTGTTTGTGACCCAGGTACGTCGGCTTGGTGGTGCCGCTGGCGGGGGGGCGGCGTCATGAACCTGCAATCGGTAAAGCGTTTTTTCGGAGGCATAGCGGAGGCCGCAAGGGAACGGACTTCCATCGCCAAAAATGCCAAGATGATGCGGTTTGACCAGTACCTGATATTCGCTGTACTGGCATTGCTGTTTCTCGGGTTGATCATGGTTTACTCCGCATCCATTGCTCTGCCTGATTCGCCGAAGTATGCCAGTTACCGGAACGAGCACTTTTTTATCCGTCAGGCCATTTTCATTGTGCTGGGACTGGTGGCCGGACTGATGGTTTTCCGTGTCAGGGTCGATACATGGCAGAAATATGCGCCACTTCTGTTTGTCATTACACTGTTTCTGCTCGTGCTGGTGCTGATTCCCGGGATCGGGAAGGGAGTCAATGGCGCAAGGCGCTGGCTTTCTTTCAGGGTGTTCAATTTGCAACCGTCCGAACTGATGAAGCTGTTCATTGTCATGTATGCCGCCGATTACACCGTCAGAAAGCAGAATTTCATGCACAAGCTGACCAAGGGATTTTTTCCGATGGCAACGGCGCTCGGTCTGATCGGACTGCTTTTGCTTCTCGAACCGGATCTGGGGGCCTTAGGTGTCATCATCTGTATTGCCATGGGCATTCTTTTTCTGGGAGGGTTCAACGGTATCTGGTTCGGTGGTATCGCGGCGACACTGGTCGGTATTTTCAGTCTGGTCATCATTATGTCTCCCTGGCGCCGGGAACGTATTTTCGCTTATCTCAATCCCTGGGATGAGGCCAATGCCCTTGGGAAAGGCTATCAGTTGTCCCATTCCCTTATCGCTTTCGGGCGCGGGGAAATTTTCGGCGTCGGATTGGGAGGAAGTGTAGAAAAACTGCATTATTTGCCGGAAGCCCATACCGACTTTCTGATGGCCGTCGTCGGAGAAGAGCTGGGGTTTGTCGGTGTCATGGCCGTTATTGCCATTTTTTACTGGATAGTAAAACGGGCATTCGAGATCGGGCGGCAGGCTATCGCCATGGACAGGATTTTCGCCGGTCTGCTGGCTCAGGGCATCGGAATCTGGATAGGAGTCCAGACGTTTATCAATATGGGGGTCAATCTGGGACTTTTGCCCACGAAGGGGCTGACACTTCCCCTGATGAGTTATGGCGGTTCGGGAATCGTGATCAATTGCATGGCACTGGCGGTCCTGTTGCGTGTCGATTACGAGAACAGGAAGATCATGAGAGGAGGACGTATATGAATGCTCCCAAAAAACTCATGATCATGGCTGCCGGGACCGGCGGGCATATTTTTCCAGGGCTTGCGATTGCATCAACCATGCGACAAAAGGGCTGGGAGATAACTTGGCTCGGAACCCAACATGGGATGGAAGGGAAGATCGTTCCTTCCCACGGTATCGAAATAGACTGTATTGATTTTGCCGGTTTGAGAGGCAAGGGGTTGGTGCATATGCTGAAAGGCAGTGTCCATTTGCTGACCGGTTTCATGGCCTGCCTTGGCATCATGAGAAGACGAAAACCCGATCTGGTTGTCGGAATGGGGGGCTATGTAACCGTTCCGGGGGGAATGGCGGCAAGGATGCTTGGCATTCCGGTCGTTCTGGTCAATGCGGATGCAAGGCTGCTGTTGTCCAACAAAACGCTGGCGTCGTCAGCCAGACATGTTTTGTTCGGTTTTCCGGGAGATTTCGGGGATCTGGCTTCGAAGGCGATTTGTACTGGCAATCCGGTAAGGCAGGAAATCAGGGATCTGCCGGGGCCGGAATACCGTTATACACAACGTCAGGGCGTTCTGAAAATCATGATTGTCGGCGGAAGTCTGGGGGCGAAAGCATTAAACGATTGCCTGCCGAAAGCGGTGGCATCATTGCCGTTCGAGACGCGGCCGGTGTTGCTTCATCAGACTGGACGGCAACATGTCGCCGAAGTCAGACAGCAATATCGCAAAATGCAGGTGCATGCCGAAGTGGTTGATTTCATCGACGATATGGCGGCACGGTATGCCGATGTCGATCTGGTGATTTGCCGTGCGGGTGCGATCACCGTTTCGGAACTGACTTCGGCGGGAGTGGCCAGCATTCTTGTGCCGTTTATTGCGTCGAGTACGTCTCATCAGCGGGATAACGCCATATTCATGCATAAGGCAGGAGCGGCGATCCATTTGCCACAGACGAATCTGACACCGGAATATCTGGCCCGGCTTTTGAAAGACATGACACGCGAAAAATGTTTTGAAATGGCGAAAAAAGCGCATTCGCTGGGCAAAAAAGATGCCAATGAAAGAATTGCCGAAGTCCTGATCAGGACGGCTAACAGTAGATAGATCGATGGTATGAAACATAAAGTCAAGAAAATTCATTTTGTCGGAATTGGCGGGAGCGGGATGAGTGGTATTGCCGAAGTGCTGCTCAATCTCGGTTATGAAATTACCGGTTCCGATCTGACCAGCAATTCCTCGACACGGCATCTGGCTGCTCTGGGAGCTCGTGTCATGCTTGGACATGCGGCGGAAAATATCGAAAAAGCCGATGCCATTGTCGTTTCAAGTGCCATCAAGGACGATAATCCGGAAGTACTGGCAGCGCGCAAGAAGAATGTCCCGATTGTTCCACGGGCCGTTATGCTGGCCGAACTGATGAGGTTGAAACGCGGCATCGCGATTGCCGGAACTCATGGAAAGACAACCACGACCAGTCTGGTCGCCAGTGTACTGGCCGAGGGCGGTTTTGATCCGACTTTCGTGATTGGCGGGCGCTTGAACAGCGCAGGTGCCAATGCCGGGCTTGGTGCGGGAGATTTCATCGTTGCGGAAGCGGATGAATCGGATGCTTCCTTTCTGAATCTGAATCCGGTCATTGAGGTCATCACCAATATCGATGCCGACCATATGGATACTTATGGCCATGATTTTGCACGCCTGAAACAGGCGTTCATCGAATTTACCCAGCGCCTGCCGTTTTATGGCCGGGTCATGCTTTGTATCGATGACAGTAATGTCCGGGAAATCAGGCCGTTTATTTCCAAGCCCGTCACGACATACGGGTTTCATGAGGATGCCGATGTCAGGGCAGTAGATGCCCGGGCCGAAGGGACCATGATGATATTCACCGCTCTTCAGAAGGGACATCCTCCCATTGCCATTCGTCTGAACCAGCCGGGTATGCATAATGTCCAGAATGCCTGTGCGGTGATTGCCATTGCCCGTGAATTGGGTATTGATGACAGCGCGACGCAAAAAGCCATGGAAAAATTCACCGGAGTCAATCGCCGGTTTACACGACTCGGAAAAGTCCGGTTGCCCAAAAAGAACGGCGAGACTCTGGTAGAGGTGGAACTGGTGGACGATTACGGCCACCATCCTTCCGAAATGGCCGCCACGATTGCGGCAGCCCGAGGAGCTTATCCGAACAAAAGGCTCGTTCTGGCGTTCCAGCCGCATCGTTATACCAGAACGCGTGATTTGTTTGAGGATTTCGTGAAGGTACTTTCCGGCACGGACGTTTTGCTTCTGGGAGAGGTTTATCCGGCAGGTGAACAGCCGATTGTCGCTGCGGACGGAAGATCGCTGGCACGGGCAATCCGGGTGGCCGGAAAAGTGGATCCCGTGTTTGTCGAGGATATCGCGGAGATGCCTGCCGCCATTTCGAATGTGATCGAAGAAGGAGATATCGTGATGACGATGGGGGCTGGTTCGATCAGCAGTGTGTCCGGCAAGCTTGTGGAAAAAGCATTGGGTTGAATGTATGGATAAAATGACAAAAAAGGATTCGTTTGGAAAAGTCGGCGTTCTGTATGGCGGAAAATCCGCAGAGCGGGAAGTGTCGCTCATTTCCGGCAGAGCAGTTTGCGATGCACTGAAAAACAGAGGGGTGGATGCCCATCTTTTCGATACCGGGATGAATGATCCGGCCTGTTTGCAAGGGGAAAACTTCGATCGCGTCTTTATTGCACTGCATGGCCGGTATGGAGAGGATGGTTGCATGCAGGGGATGCTGGAAGAAATGCGCATTCCCTATACGGGCTCCGGTGTATTGGCTTCTGCCATGGCGATGGACAAGATTATGACCAAACGGTTGTGGCAGGCAGAAGGATTGCCCACTCCCCGCTATGTCGAACTGAAAGCGGATTCCGATTTCAGTGAAGTGATTGACCGACTCGGTTTGCCCCTGATTGTCAAGCCGGCTCATGAGGGATCGACCCTTGGACTGACCAAGGTGAAACAGATTGAACAGATGGCGGAGGCCTATGCGCTGGCGTCGAAATACGACCGTTCTGTTTTGGCAGAGGAGTTTATCGATGGCATGGAACTGACCTGTGCCATCCTGGAGCAGGATGGCAAACCGCAGGCATTGCCACTGATAAGGATTGTCGCTCCCGATTCCAATTACGATTATCACAATAAATATTTCAGTGATGAAACACAGTATCTTTGTCCATGCGGGCTGGATGAGGCAATGGAAACCAGAATCCAGCGTTATGCATTGCAAGGGTATGAGGCGCTCGGTTGCCGCGGATGGGGAAGAATCGATGTGATATTGCGTACCAGTGACAACGAACCGTTTTTGCTGGAACTGAATTCATCGCCGGGAATGACCGGTCATTCGCTGGTCCCCCTGGCAGCGCGGCAGGCCGGTCTGGGTTACGAGGATTTGTGTCTGACACTTCTGCGGTTGGCCACGCTGGATCACATAAAACACAAGGAGAGTTGATTGCACTATGTGGCATAACGTCCGGATTCTGAATGCGATATCGAATACCTGCATGGCTGTATTCATTATAGCCGTGGTGACGGGGGTTATCGGCTGGCTGATCCAGAAACCGGTTTATGCCTTGCAGACGGTCAAGGTCCAGTCATCCGACGGCAAGGAGTTGCGGCACGTCAATGCCATGACGGTCAAGAGCATCGCGTTGCCGAATATCAAGGGAAATTTTTTTACAGTGGATCTGAATGAAGTCCGGATCGCATTCGAGGCCGTTCCCTGGGTCAGGGAAGCCAGTGTCAGAAGGGAGTGGCCCGACAGGCTGATTGTTTCTCTGGAAGAGTATCAGCCTTTGGGAATATGGGGTAATGGGGGACAGTTGCTGTCCACAAAAGGGGATTTGTTTACCGTAAACATGGCGGAGGCGGAAGAGGATTATGACCTGTTGAAGTTTTCCGGTCCGGAAGGAAGTGAAAGGGAAGTGCTGGCCCGTTACAAGGAGTTTTGCAAACGGTTTGCACAGATTCATCTTGTCCCGAAAGAAATCAGGCTTTCGAATCGCTATGCCTGGTCTGTCAGGCTGGACAATGGCATGAATGTCGAATTCGGCCGTGAAAAGGACCGGAACACGATCAGTGATCTTATGGACCGTTTGAAGGAAGCGTATCCCCAGCTGGCGGAAAAGACGGGTGATAGTATCGAGAGTATCGATATGCGCTATCCGAATGGACTGGCTTTGAAATTAAAGGGAAAACTTCCTGTATCAAGTACTCAACGAAATAATGTGGCGCTATGACTAAAGACCTTAAAAATTTGATTGTCGGGCTGGATATCGGGACTTCCAAAGTCGTCGCTGTCGTTGCCGAAGTGTTGCCGGATGGCCGGCATGAAGTGATCGGACTGGGACAACATGAGTCGAAGGGACTGAAAAAAGGTGTTGTCGTCAATATTGAAGCAACTGTTGAGTCGATTCAGGCCGCGCTCGAAGAAGCGGAACTGATGGCCGATTGCAAAATAAGAAACGTTTATACCGGTATCGCCGGCAGTCATATCCGCAGTTTCAATTCACGCGGTATGGTGGCCATCAAGGACAAGGAAGTGACTGCCGCGGATGTCGCACGGGTCATTGAAACAGCCCGTGCAGTCAATATTCCGACAGATCAGCAGTTTTTGCATACGGTTTCGCAGGAATTTGTCGTCGACAACCAGGAAGATGTCCGTGAACCGATCGGTATGAGCGGCATACGTCTTGAAGTCAAGGTTCATATTGTTACCGGTGCGGTATCGGCCGTCCAGAATATTGTCAAATGCATACGCCGGTGCGGACTCGAGGTTTCCGATCTGATTCTGCAGCCGCTGGCTTCTGCCGATGCCGTACTGACAGAGGATGAAAAAGAATTGGGTGTCGTCCTGATCGATATCGGTGGCGGTACGACGGATATTGCCGTGTTCACCGAAGGTGCGATTCGCCATACGGCCGTTATTCCTATTGCCGGTGACCAGATCACCAATGATATTGCGATGGCATTGCGTACCCCGACGCTGGAAGCGGAAGAAATCAAGATCCGTTACGGGATTGCCAAGCAGGTGTTGGTTGATCCGTCCGAAACGATTGAAGTGCCCGGCCTGGGCGATCGCGGACCGCGTACCTTGTCTCGCCAGATGCTGGCGGCCGTTATCGAACCCCGGGTAGAGGAACTTTTTGCATTGGCATTGCAGGTGGTGAGGGAATCCGAGTACGAGGAAGTCTTGTCTTCAGGGGTCGTTTTGACAGGTGGTACCGCCATGATGCCGGGTATTGCCGAACTGGCCGAAGAGATTTTTCTGAAGCCGGTAAGGCTGGGTATTCCGCAATATAACGGGCAACTGGCAGATGTTGTCAAAAGCCCGCGATATTCGACGGCACATGGTCTTCTGGCCGAGGCGAAGAAACAGTATCTGAGAGGTAACGTCGTTACGAAACAGCAGGGATCGACCAAGGCGATACTGCAGCGGATGAAAGAATGGTTTATGGGAAATTTCTGATTTGACAGAAATTGAAGGTTTAATTGAAAGCGGTTTTTAGTTGGAAGTTGTCACATCGCGTGGGAGTTGCCAAATGAGAACAGCATTTTTGACAGGAGCTTAAACATGGAATTTGATATGGTCGACAATGCAACGCTGGGCACTATCATCAAGGTAGTGGGCGTGGGAGGCGCTGGCGGCAATGCTGTCCAGCATATGATCAACAAGGGAGTATCCGGTGTTGAGTTTATTGCGGCCAATACGGATGCACAGGCTTTGTCCCATTCGGATGCTCATAATATTATCCAGATCGGGGATACCGGTCTGGGAGCCGGTATGCGTCCTGATATCGGTCGCCAGCTGGCTGAACAGTCACGCGAGAGGATCGAGGATGCCTTGCGTGGCGCACATATGGTTTTTATTGCGGCCGGGATGGGAGGCGGTACGGGAACCGGGGCGGCGCCTATTGTCGCAGAAGTCGCCAAATCGCTGGGTGCCCTGACTGTGGCCGTTGTATCCAAACCGTTTTCATACGAAGGCCAGAAATGCATGGAAATCGCCGAAGAGGGACTGGAAGCCTTGTCCGCTCATGTCGATTCGCTGATCGTTATTCTGAATGAAAAACTGGAAGAAATATATGAAGACGACAGCATGATCGAATGGCTGCAGCATGCCGATGATGTCCTGAATAATGCTGTGGCTGGTATTGCGGAGATCATCAATGTCCGGGGTCATATCAATGTCGATTTCAATGACGTGAAAACCATCATGGGCGAACAGGGCAAAGCCATGATGGGAACAGCCGTCGCTTCCGGTGTGGATCGTGCGCGAATCGCGGCCGAGCAGGCTGTCGCATCTCCGTTGCTTGACGGTATCGATTTGTCCGGCGCTCGCGGCGTGCTGGTCAATGTGACGGCAAGTCGTGGTCTGAAGGGCAAGGAAATCAAGGAAGTCATGGCGACTGTCCGTGCTTTTGCATCGCCTGACGCAACGATCGCACAGGGAATCGCTTATGACGATTCCATGGGAGAGGATATCCGTGTAACGGTTGTCGCAACCGGTCTGGGCAAGAACAAAAAGCCGGTTCGGCTGGTGCAGACTCCGCAGTTGAGAACGGGTACCAATAATGAAATTGTCATGTCAGGCAGCGGAGATGCCGCTGCTACGGGTCAGGATCTTGAAACACTGCAAAAACCTGCCGTATGGCGTCATGGACGCGAGTCGGCCAGCGATACGGTCAGGGCACTCGAAAAGAACGGAATGGAAACATACGATATTCCCGCCTTTTTGCGTCGCCAGGCCGACTGACGGGACTTGTTCGGTACAGCACGGGGTGTTTTGGGCTGTACCGAATGTATTTAAATTGTTACAAGTGTAAGAATTTCTCCTGTCTCCATATAAAAGCGTATATGTTAAAAGAGGCCCCGATATCATATTTCGCATCTGCAGAATTTGTGTCGGCGGGGTAAAATAATTTCCAGGACGATTATTCGGAATCTGACAAACAGCGTAAATCATGCTCAAACAACGTACCATTCAATACCCTGTCCGGGCAGTCGGAATCGGATTGCATTCCGGCTACAAGGTGGAGCTTGTACTTCGGCCGGCTGTTCCTGACACAGGTATCGTATTCCATCGGACCGATCTGGATCCTGTTGTGTCGATTCCGGTGAGCGCGGACGCGATCGGAGAGACGATGCTGGCTTCGACGCTGGTAAAAGACGGTGCGCGGATTTCCACCATCGAGCATTTGATGTCGGCTTGTGCCGGTCTGGGAATCGACAATCTGCATGTCGAGGTGAATGCAGAAGAAATTCCCATTATGGATGGTTCGGCATCTTCTTTTGTCTTTCTGCTTCAACAGGCCGGTCTGAAAGAACAGGATGTTCCGAAAAAATACATTCGTGTCAAAAAACGGGTTGAAATTCGTGAAGGAGAAGGAGCCAACCTGAAATGGGCGCGTCTGGACCCTTTTAATGGCTTCAAACTGGATTTTTTCATTGAATTCAATCATCCGGCTATTGATGCGACTCACCAGCATGCGGTGGTCGATCTGAGTCAGGTTTCCTATGTCCGGGATGTTTCGCGGGCTCGCACTTTCGGTTTCGTCAAGGATGTCGAAACACTGCGCGGTATGGGACTGGCACGGGGAGGTTCGCTTGAAAACGCCATTGTCATGGATGAATACCGGATTCTGAATGCCTATGCATTGCGTTACGACGATGAATTTGTCCGGCACAAGATTCTTGATGCCATCGGGGATCTGTATAACATCGGCCATCCGTTGCTGGCTTCCTACACGGCGCATAAGTCCGGACATGCATTGAACAATCAGCTGATCAGGGCTTTGTTGGCACAGCCTGATGCCTATGAGGTCGTTACTTTCACCACATCGGAAGAGGCGCCCAATTCCCTGTTCGAGCAATCGACACTGGAATGGATCCCTGCCTGATCCCGTTCAGAATTCATTTTTCCGTTTGCCGATAGCCGCTGATCAGCTGGTGCAGTGCCCGGGTCAGAGGTGAGTGGGTGTCGTTCTGTTCAAACTGCTCGTACAGTTTCGAAAAGGACTCATACGCTTTGGGTGACAGATTTTTCTTTCCGACAGGTTTTTCCCTGTAAAGGTTTTGCAAAAAGCTGACCTTGAGACGTACAGTGTGGACCGGCCAGCCTTTCAGGCCGAGTCTGTTTTGGAGAAACGGGATTTTCTGTCTTATTCTCGCCGCAACGGCCTGGTTGGGGACACCGACAAGAAGCGTTCCGTTTTCCAGTTTCAGAATATGGCAGTTCGAGAACCATACCGGAAGAATGCGATTGCAGTCATTCTCGATTTCCATAAGCTGTTTTGCCGTATGCATGAGAGTTGCCACTTTTTCATGGGAATCGAGATATTCAAGAGCAGTCGGGAAAGCTTCCTTGGTATTCATGGTGACGGAAAATATGGCTGTTTTCTAAATGGCATACTGCACTGTTTCAGGCAGTATAACTGATCGAGGTATCCGTTGCAGACCCGTGAATTGCCGTAATAAAACAACATTGTCGTTGAAAATAGGATGCCCGTTGCGCAATCTCTTTGTTTAAAAGTGGAAAGAGATATTAAAGTTGCTCTATTGCCTGAAAGAGGGCATGTTAAAATGTGTCTTAACGAGGTGGACCCTGGTATGTTCAGGGTCTATGCAAATGCAGTCGATGATGCTGCCTAATTTCAAGAATGTAACATGTCTATATTGACCAGCCTTTTCGGCAGCCGCAATTCCCGGCTGCTGAAGCAATACGGTAAAACCGTAGCCAAAATCAATTCTTTTGAACCGGCTCTGGAGAAAATGACGGATGCCGAACTGAAAGCAAAAACCCCTGAATTCAAGGAACGGCTTGCCGGCGGGGAAACGCTGGATGATATCCTGCCCGAGGCATTTGCCGTTTGCCGGGAAGCAAGCAAGCGGGTTCTGAGGATGAGGCCGTACGATGTCCAGCTGATCGGAGGGATGGCGCTTCATTATGGCAAGATTTCCGAAATGGCAACCGGTGAAGGAAAAACACTGGTAGCGACACTGCCTGCCTACCTGAATGGCCTGACCGGAAAAGGTGTCCATGTTGTCACGGTTAACGATTATCTGGCCCAGCGTGATGCGGAATGGATGTCCCGTTTGTATGGCTGGCTTGGTCTGACGACAGGAGTCAATCTGGCGTCGATGGATCATGGCCAGAAGCAGGCTGCCTATGCCGCTGACATTACATACGGAACCAATAACGAATTCGGTTTCGACTATCTGCGCGACAATATGGTTTACGATGTGGCGGATCGTGTCCAGCGCGGGCTGGTTTATGCCATTGTCGATGAGGTGGATTCGATTCTGATCGATGAAGCCAGAACGCCGCTGATTATTTCGGGGCAGTCGGAGAACAATACCGAGCTTTACTACAAGATGAATGCCGTACCGAAAATGCTGACATTGCAGATCGGCGAGGAAACGCGGGACGGCAAGGGAAAAATCGAGGTTCCCGGTGATTACACCAAGGATGAAAAAACCAATCAGGTCTATCTTACGGATGCCGGTTACGAGAAAGCGGAAAAAATACTGACCAGCATGGGTCTGCTGCCCGAGGGGGCTTCCCTGTATGATGCGACCAACATCATTCTGGTTCATCATTTGTATGCCGCGTTGCGCGCGAATGTTTTGTTCCACCGGGATCAGCATTATGTCGTTCAGGATGGACAGGTCATCATCGTCGATGAGTTTACCGGACGTTTGATGGAAGGCAGGCGTTGGTCCGACGGCTTGCATCAGGCTGTGGAAGCCAAGGAAGGTGTCAAGATACAGAATGAAAACCAGACACTGGCATCGATTACTTTCCAGAATTATTTCCGTATGTACGAGAAACTCTCGGGCATGACCGGTACAGCGGATACGGAAGCCTATGAGTTCCAGGAAATTTATGGTCTGGAAACAGTGGTTATTCCGCCTAACAAGCCGAATCAGCGTCAGGATCGTCAGGATCAGGTTTACAAGACGGCCAATGAGAAATATCTGGCCATGCTAAACGATATCAAGGATTGTTACGAGCGGGGACAACCGGTCCTGGTCGGTACGACATCCATCGAAAATTCCGAATTGCTGTCAGGCATTCTGACCAAGGCGGGATTGCCGCATAATGTCCTGAATGCCAAACAGCATGCCCGGGAAGCGGAGATCGTTGCGCAGGCGGGACGGCCGAAAATGATAACGATCGCAACCAATATGGCCGGACGCGGCACGGATATCGTGCTGGGCGGCAATGTCGAGAAGCAGATTGAGTTCATCGAGGCGGATGAATCCATTCCGGAAGAACAGAAAAAAGCGCAAATCGACAAGCTGCGTAACGAATGGCAGTCATTGCATGATTTTGTTCTGGCACAGGGAGGCCTGCATATTATCGGTACGGAACGCCATGAATCACGCCGGGTGGACAATCAGCTGAGAGGACGTGCCGCACGTCAGGGCGATCCGGGTTCCTCGAGATTCTATCTGTCTCTGGATGATCCGCTGTTGCGGATTTTTGCCGGCGACAAGATGCGGTCTATCATGGAACGGCTGAAAATGCCTGAAGGCGAGCCGATCGAATCCGGAATCGTGACCCGATCCATTGAATCGGCACAGCGGAAAGTCGAGGGGCGCAATTTCGATATGCGCAAGCAGCTGCTGGAATATGATGATGTAGCCAATGACCAGCGCAAGGTCATTTATCAGCAACGTAATGAATTGCTTGAAATGAAAGATCCGACCGAGCTGATTACATCGTTGCGGCACGGTGCTTTTACCGATCTTTTCAGGATGTATGTGCCGGAAGAATCCGTTGAAGAGCAATGGGATATTGAAGGACTTGAAAAAGAATTGCAGACCCAGTGGAAACTCGATATTCCTCTGGCGTCCATGCTTGAGGAATCGAAAACGCTGACCGATGAAGATTTGCTTGAGCATGTTCTGAAAACCGTCGATGATTTTTACCAGACCAAGATTGATCTGGTCGGCAAGGAAGCGTTTTCCGAGTACGAGCGCAGCGTCGTGTTGCAGAGCATGGATACTTACTGGCGCGAGCATCTTGCGGCACTGGATCACCTCCGTCAGGGCATTCACTTGCGCGGTTATGCCCAGAAAAATCCGAAGCAGGAATACAAGCGCGAAGCGTTCCAGTTATTCAGCCAAATGCTGGATATGATCAGAAACGATGTTACACGGGTATTGGTGCTGGTCAGAATCAGGACACGCGAGGAGGTCGAAATGGCTGCGGCGCAACAGGCCGAGTCGCAGATAACGGATATGAATTATCATCGTCCGGAACCTGAAGATGAACTGGCTTCCGAAAAGGAAGAGAGTACGATCGATGAAACCGGGACGACCGGTATCGGGCAGCAGCCTGTGGTCAATGCCGTGCCAAAAGTCGGTCGGAATGAACCATGTCCTTGCGGGAGTGGCAAAAAATACAAGCATTGTCATGGTCGCCTGGATTGAACGAAACGTAAAGCATCGACAAGTGGATCATTAATTGGAATCAGTGAGATAAAGATGGCTGTCAATCTGTCTGTTCCGGTTGCATCGGAACTGAAACCCGTTTCAGGACTTGAACTCGGTTATGCAAAGGCAAGTATCAAGAAAGAAAACAGGAAAGATTTGCTGGTAATGCGTCTGGCTCCCTCGGCAACTGTTTCCGGTGTTTTCACCAGAAACCGTTTTTGCGCCGCGCCGGTTCGGATATGCAAAACCAATCTGGAAAAAACGCATGCGGCAGGGAAAAATATCCGTGCCCTGATGGTCAATACCGGAAATGCCAATGCCGGAACCGGTGAGGCGGGATATCAGGATGCCGTTAAAACCAGTACCGCTTTGGCGGAACTGCTGGATTGCTATCCGGGTCAGATTTTGCCTTTTTCGACGGGTGTTATTCTTGAACCATTGCCTGTCGATAAAATTCTGGCTGGATTGCCTAAAGCCGTTGCGGATTTGAAGGAAGACAACTGGTTAAATGCAGCCGAAGCGATCATGACGACGGATACGATTCCGAAAGCCGCTTCCCGCACAGTGGTTATTGATGGAAAAACGGTGACTGTTACCGGCATGTGCAAAGGATCGGGCATGATCAAACCGAATATGGCGACAATGCTGGGATTCATTGCAACCGATGCCAGAATTCCGCAGGATGTTCTGGATGTCATGCTGAAATCGGCCGTCGATAAATCGTTCAACTGTATTACCGTTGATGGTGATACCTCGACCAATGATTCCCTGATTCTGATGGCGACGGGAAAAGTCGATATCGGTATTTCCGGCATTTATTCCGGTCATTACCGCGAAATGCTGGATGTCATAACGGATCTGGCGCAGGAACTTGCCCAGAAAATCATTCGTGACGGAGAAGGGGCATCCAAATTCATCACGATCCTTGTTGAGGAAGGCAAATCCGAAGACGAGTGCCGTCAGATTGCCTATTCAGTCGCCCAGTCGCCACTGGTCAAAACGGCGTTTTTCGCTTCCGATCCGAATCTGGGCCGGATTCTTGCCGCTATCGGTTATGCCGGTATCGAAGATCTGGATATCGAAAAACTGAATCTGTATCTGGATGATGTGTGGGTTGCCAGAAATGGTGGAAGAAATCCTGATTATCGCGAAGAAGACGGGCAGCGTGTCATGAAAAAGAGCGAGATTCTTGTCCGTATCACCTTGGCACGTGGCAAAGCCTCTTCGACTGTCTGGACATGCGACCTGTCGCACGATTATGTTTCCATCAATGCCGATTATCGTACCTGATGACAACACTTGAACAATTTCTGGAACGTGCCGAATCCGTACTGACGCGTCTTGAGAATTTGTTGCCGTCTCAAACGGCAACATCTGTTGACTGGGATTCACCGACAGCCGCTTTTCGCTGGCGAAAGAAAAATGGTCGTGGCGCTCTGGTTCCAATCGCCCGTATCTCACCGGTTTCGTTGCCGGACCTGTTTTTTGTCGAACGGCAGAAAACGCTTCTGGAACAGAATACGCGTCAGTTTCTGCAAGGGAAACCGGCAAATAATGTGTTGCTCACGGGAGCCAGAGGAACAGGCAAATCGTCGTTGGTCAAGGCCTGTCTGAATGAGTTTTCGGATCAGGGGTTGCGTCTGATCGAAGTCGATAAAAACGATCTGGTCGATCTTGATGAAATTTCAGAGCTGATTGCTTCGCGTCCGGAGTCTTTCATTCTGTATTGCGACGATCTGTCGTTCGATGAGGGAGATAGCAGTTACAAGGCATTGAAAGTGGCCCTTGACGGCAGTGTCGCCGCACAACCTGACAATATCCTGATTTACGCCACATCGAACCGGAGACATTTGCTTCCTGAGAAAATGTCAGACAACGACGGCTATTCACGTAATGAAGACGGGGATTTGCATCCGAGTGAAACCGTTGAGGAAAAGATTTCTTTTTCTGACCGTTTCGGTCTCTGGCTTTCGTTTTATCCTTACAGTCAGGATGAATATCTGTTTATCATGGCGCATTGGTTGCGTTCTTTTGGTTGTACGGAAGACCAGATTTCCGCAGCCACGCAGGAAGCACTGCAATGGGCTTTGCATCGGGGTTCCCGTTCCGGAAGAACAGCATGGCAATTTGCCCGTGACTATGCCGGTAGAATTCTGTAACCGTTTTCTCCACGGTTATTTGCATTCCGTTTAATCTCAGTCACACAATCCATGCGATTGCGCAATGGTGCATGAATGGGTTTGCGTAAAGTGGTTCTGGTCTTTGAATCATTTTATGAGAGTTTGCCATGTTGATGACCGGCCTTGCCAATCGCTATGCGCATCAACTGATTCAGGCACGTGAGGCAGCAGAATTTATCCCATCGCTGTCTTCCCGGTATCCACTGACGATCGGTGATGCTTATGAAATTGCCGCCAGAGTCGCGGAAATCAGAATTGCCGAGGGAGAGAATATCGTCGGGCGGAAACTCGACTATTTCCTTGAAACGTCTTCTGATCGGATCGGGAAAAAGAATCGTTTGCCGTTTTGGTCATGGCTTTTTGATTCCGGTGTTCGTTTCATGGAAAACAGTGAGGGAGATTTCAGCCTCAGACATACGTCAGCCCCTTTTGTCGAGACAGAAATCATCTTTCGGTTGGGACGGCTTCCACCGGAAGGCGCCACAATAGGCCAACTGGCTGCGTGCATCGAGTGGATGGCACATGGGCTTGAGATAACGGAATATCCTTTTCAGGCAGCCACTCGCAGTCTTGTCGATACCATTGCCGGATTCGGGCAACACCATGCATTACTGGTCGGTGAACCGAAAATCGTATCCGAAGGCAGCCGGAAGAGCCTTTATGCTGTCATGGAGTGTGCCAGTTTGTCTCTGGCTTGCAATAATGTGATCAGGACGGCAGGATTTGGCAGCAGCCCTTGCAACAATCCCCTGCAAGGGTTGTTGATTCTATACCAGATGCTGGCCAATATGCCGGAATTTTCGCCTTTGCAGGTCGGAGATATTATTGCGACAGGAACGTGGACGAAGCCGCTTCCGATACAGCCCGGAGAAGTCTGGCAAACAGCGGTTTCCGGTTTGCCTCTTTCCGGACTGACGGTCGCATTCACGGCATGAAACCGGAAATCAGAGTGTATCCAGCTTCGACAGCTGGTCTTTCAGTTTTTCCAGTACCGATACAAAACCCGACAGACGTTCACGTTCAGCGGCAACGACTTTTTCAGGCGCTTTCGACACGAAATTCTCATTCGACAGCTTGGTTGTGACTTTCGCGATCTCGCCCTCCAGTTTGGCAATTTCTTTTCCCAGCCGTTCGCGTTCCGCTTCGATGTCGATTTCGACTTTCAACATGAGCCGGATGTCTCCGACAATGGAAACCGGAGCAGGCGACTTCGGCAAAATGTCCTGAAGAGTCACTTCGGAGAGTTTGCCCAGAGCTTTAAGGTGCGGAATGAAGGACTGGAGCCATGAAACGTTCTGTTTGGCTGATTCCATGAAAAGAGGAACCCGTTTGGCCGGAGAGAGCTGCATTTCCCCTCTCAGATTGCGGCAGGCGTCAACCAGCGCCTTGCATTCGTTCATCCACCGATCGGCCTGTTCATCCGTTTTTGACGTGTCGGGAAGCGGGTATGCCTGAAGCATCAGGGTACTGCGTTCACCTACGGCTTTTCCTGCAAGCGGGGCAACTTTTTGCCAGAGTTCCTCGGTAATAAACGGAATGACCGGATGGGCCAGACGCAGGACTTTTTCCAGAATAACCAGAAGGGTATGGCGTGTCGCCCGCTTTTGGGCATCGTCGCCATCCTGAATCTGGACTTTTGCCATTTCAACGTACCAGTCACAGTACTCATCCCAGATGAAACGGTAAATAGCCGAGGCGATATTGTCGAAACGGTATTCGGCAAAGCCTTTTTCCACTTCGGCAGCGGTACGCTGGAACTGGGATTCGATCCAGCGGTCCGCCAGCGAAAACGTCATTTCTCCTCCGGAGAAACCACAATCTTCTCCTTCTGTGTTCATCAGGACGAAACGGGTAGCATTCCACAATTTGTTGCAGAAATTGCGGTATCCCTCACAACGGTTCAGATCGAAATTGATATTCCGGCCAAGGGAGGCGTAACTTGCCATGGTGAAACGCAACGCATCGGTCCCGAATGCCGGAATGCCTTTGCCGAATTCCTTGCGGGTAGCCTTGGCAATCGAGTCTGCCTGTTTCGGATTCATCAGACCGAATGTGCGCTGTTTGACCAGCGAGTCGACGTCAATACCGTCGATCAGGTCGATCGGGTTTAAAGTATTGCCTTTGGATTTGGACATTTTCTGGCCATTGGCGTCACGGACCAGACCATGCACATATACCGTTTTAAAGGGGACCTTGCCGGTAAAATGCAGGGTCATCATCACCATTCTGGCAACCCAGAAGAAGATGATGTCGAAACCCGTGACCAGTACCGAGGAGGGCAGAAACATCCGGTATTCCGGTGTGTTTTCCGGCCAGCCGACGGTCGAGAACGGAACAAGTGCCGAGGAAAACCAGGTATCCAGTACATCCGGGTCACGGTAGATGGATTTGCCGCCGGCTTTTGCACGCGCTTCTTCTTCGGTACGGGCGACGTAGATATTGCCCTCTTCGTCGTACCATGCCGGAATCTGGTGTCCCCACCAGAGCTGTCTGGAAATGCACCAGTCCTGAATGTTGTTCAGCCACTGATTGTAGGTATTGGTCCAGTTTTCGGGCATGAACCGGATTTCACCATCACGGACTTTTTCCAGGGCGACTTCAGCTAGGGATTTGCCCGGGAAAAAGGTGCCAGCCGGAGCCGGCTTGCTCATGGCGACAAACCATTGGTCCGTCAGCATCGGTTCGATGACGACACCGGTTCTGTCGCCTCGCGGAACCATCAGTTTGTGTGGCTGGATGGATTCGAGCAATCCCTGCTCCTGCAGGTCGGCCACAATTTTCTTCCTGGCCACGAAACGGTCCATGCCCTGGTATGCTTCGGGAGCGTTATCATTGATTTTCGCGTCAAGCGTGAAGATATTGATCGGCTCCAGACCATGACGGGCGCCGACGGCATAGTCGTTGAAATCGTGCGCGGGAGTGATCTTGACACAACCGGTCCCGAATGCCTTGTCGACATATTCGTCGGCAATGACGGGGATCAGCCGGTCGGTCAGGGGAAGCCGGATCATTTTGCCGATTATGCCTGTATAGCGCTCATCTTCCGGATTGACGGCAACGGCAACGTCGCCCAGCATGGTTTCCGGACGGGTTGTTGCCACGGTAAGCGAACCGGAACCGTCGGCAAAAGGGTAACGGATATGCCACATGGAACCGTTTTCTTCTTCCGAGACGACTTCCAGGTCGGAAACGGCTGTTCCGAGGACCGGATCCCAGTTGACCAGCCGTTTTCCCCGGTATATCAGTCCTTCTTCATAGAGACGGACAAAAACTTCGGTCACGGTTTTCGAACGGGTTTTGTCCATCGTGAAGTATTCACGGTCCCAATCCGGAGAAGTCCCCATACGACGCATCTGGCCGGTGATGGTTGAACCGGATTTTTCTTTCCATTCCCAGACTTTTTCCAGAAATTTTTCACGGCCAAGGTCATGCCGGGAGATGTTTTGGGCGTCAAGTTGCCGTTCTACCACAATCTGGGTGGCGATGCCGGCATGGTCGGTGCCCGGAATCCAGGCCGTATTGAATCCTCTCATACGATGATAGCGCACAAGACCGTCCATGATGGTCTGATTGAAGGCATGTCCCATATGGAGAGTGCCAGTGACATTCGGAGGAGGAAGCTGGATGGCGAAAGACGGTTTTGATTCGTCGAGCGATGCGCGAAAGTATCCGCGCTTTTCCCATTCTTCACGCCAGTGTTTTTCAATTTCGGCAGGGTCGAAGGACTTGGCTAATTCCATGATCTGATGTAAGTTTTGCTTTAATTCAATAAAATATCTATTATAATGGACGATAGAGGGCACGAAGTCGAAAGGTGACGTTATAATGGCCCGAGTGTAGTAAAATTCATCAGAATGCTAGGGGTTCTGGCCGAAAGGCCGGGCGAGATACACCCTCTGAACCTGATCTGGGTAATGCCAGCGTAGGGAAGCGAAAAGTGATGGATGCGGTCGGCCGCAATCTTGTCCTGAGATTCCCTGAGCTGGTTTAATGAAGTACATGCTTAAGGAATCGATATGAACGCCAATCCAAAATTCTTGTCCGCTACTGCCAAGGTCGACGAGGCAGCAGTCCAGCCATTTCCGAACTCGCGAAAAGTCTATGTGCAGGGTTCGCGTCCGGATATCCAGGTTCCGATGAGGGAAATCACCCTTTCCGATACATCCATCCTGTTCGGTAACGAAAAGAATCCTCCGATTTACGTTTATGACACGTCCGGTCCCTATACCGATCCGAATGCCAAGATCGATATCCGTTCAGGGCTGCCGGCCATTCGTGCGGCCTGGATTGCCGAGCGTGACGATACGGAAGAACTGGATGGGCCGACTTCCGAATATGGTCGCGCCCGCTTGAACGACAAAAGTCTGGACGAACTGCGTTTCAATCTGACCCGCAAGCCGCGCCGCGCCAAAAAAGGGGCAAGAATTACCCAGATGGAATATGCCCGGCGGGGCATTGTCACACCGGAAATGGAATTTGTGGCCATTCGTGAGAATATGCGTCGCCAGGAGTATCTTGAAAGCCTGAAAGCGGCAGGGCCGACAGGTGAGAAAATGGCGAAAATGATGATGCGCCAGCATCCCGGCCATTCATTCGGAGCCAGTATTCCATCGGAAATCACTCCGGAATTCGTCCGTGATGAAATCGCACGCGGACGGGCAATTATTCCTGCCAATATCAATCACCCCGAAGTCGAACCGATGATCATCGGTCGCAATTTCCTGGTCAAGATCAACGCCAATATCGGTAATTCGGCCATCACGTCGGGTATCGCGGAAGAAGTCGAGAAAATGACCTGGGCGATCCGCTGGGGAGGCGACAACGTCATGGATCTTTCGACGGGCGAACATATCCATGAAACGCGTGAATGGATTGTTCGTAATTCACCTGTTCCTATCGGTACGGTTCCGATGTATCAGGCATTGGAAAAAGTCGATGGCATTGCCGAAGACCTGACCTGGGAAGTCTACAAGGATACTTTGATCGAACAGGCGGAACAGGGTGTCGATTATTTCACTATCCATGCCGGATTGCTGCTTCGCCATATCCCGGCGACAGCAGAACGGATGACGGGTATCGTTTCGCGTGGCGGTTCCATCATCGCCAAATGGTGCATGACGCATAACAAGGAAAATTTCCTGTATACCCATTTCGAGGAAATTTGCGAAATTCTGGCCCAGTATGATGTCGCGGTGTCGCTGGGTGACGGGTTGCGCCCCGGATCGATTTATGATGCCAACGACGAGGCACAGCTGGGCGAACTGAAAGTACTGGGTGAATTGACGGAAGTGGCATGGAAGCATGGCGTCCAGGTATTGATCGAAGGGCCGGGACATGTTCCGATGCACATGATCAAGAGGAACATGGATCTGGAACTGGAACAATGCCATGAGGCTCCTTTTTATACCCTTGGGCCATTGGTTACCGACATTGCACCGGGATATGACCACATCACTTCGGCCATGGGCGCTGCCATGATTGGCTGGTTCGGTACTTCGATGCTGTGTTATGTCACGCCGAAAGAACATCTGGGGCTGCCGAACAAGGATGACGTCAAGGAAGGGATTATCGTCTATAAACTGGCTGCTCATGCGGCCGATCTGGCAAAAGGCCATCCGGGCGCCCAGATCAGGGACAACGCCATGTCCAAGGCACGTTTCGAATTCCGTTGGGAAGACCAGTTCAATATCGGTCTGGATCCGGACCGGGCACGTTCCTATCATGACGAAACCTTGCCGAAAGATTCTGCCAAGGTAGCACATTTCTGTTCCATGTGCGGTCCGAAATTCTGTTCCATGAGAATTTCGCAGGAAGTACGTGATTATGCGGCCCAGAAAGGGATTACCATCGAAGCGGCGAAAAGAAACGCTATCGGGGAGCAACCGATCGAGTTCGTCAAAACCAAGAGCGGCAGCTGACGGGAATGATGGTTATGGAGATCAAGCTGAATGGCGAAATCCGCCAGATTAAAGACGGAATGACCTTGCAGGAACTGGTCGATTCACTGCAATTGCCGAACAGGGCACTGGCCGTAGCGGTGAACCGGACGGTCATCACACGCCAGAAATGGCCGGAGGTTGTATTGCATCCGGCCGATCAGGTGGAACTGGTACGTGCGATCGGAGGAGGTTGACATATCTTTGTGCAGAAAGAAAGGAACAGCAAAGTTCGGAAGAGCTTTGCCGGATTAGTGAAACCGGAAAGAAGGAAAAGCAATGAACAAGCAGGAACAGGGCCTTACAATTGCAGGTAAAACATATCGTTCACGTTTACTGGTCGGTAGCGGGAAATACCGCGATCTGGAGCAGACCCGCGAAGCGACAGAAGCCAGCGGTGCCGAAATCATTACGGTCGCGATTCGTCGGGTCAATATCGGGCAGGATCCGAATGCACCAAGTTTGCTGGATGTCGTTCCACCCACGAAGTACACCATTTTGCCGAATACCGCCGGGTGTTACAACGCGGAAGACGCCGTTTACACACTTCAGCTGGCACGTGAATTGCTGAATGGTCACAAGCTTGTCAAACTTGAAGTGCTGGGTAACGAAAAAACCCTGTTTCCGAATATGCCCGAAACACTGAAGGCTGCGGAAATTCTGGTAAAAGACGGTTTCGACGTCATGGTTTATTGCAGTGACGATCCTGTTCAGGCCAAGATGCTGGAGGATATCGGTTGTGCCGCTATTATGCCGCTGGCATCCCTGATCGGTTCCGGGATGGGAATCCTGAATCCGTGGAATCTGTCCCTGATTATCGAACAGTCGAAAGTTCCGGTTATTGTCGATGCCGGTGTCGGTACGGCTTCGGATGCCGCCATTGCCATGGAGCTCGGTTGCGATGGCATTCTGATGAATACGGCAATTGCGGGAGCACAGGATCCCGTTCGCATGGCGCGTGCCATGAAGCTGGCTGTCGAGGCGGGACGTGAGGCATTCCTTGCCGGCCGTATTCCAAGAAAATTTGCCGCTTCGCCGTCGTCTCCGATGGCCGGGCGTGTTGCCTGATGACCGGTTTCCGGGAACAGACAGACTGCCCGGTTTTCATGGTCTGTTCCCGGTATCTGTCCGATGAATTCCTTTCCTGAACTCGCATAATGACCGATATTTCAAAAGAGAAAAGCCGTAAATGCGTTCTGGTTTTTTCCGGACTTGATCCCAGTGGCGGTGCCGGAATTGCAGCGGATATCGAAGCAATAGGGGCTGTCGGGGCGCATGCCTTGCCTGTTGTTACCGCTTTGACGGTTCAGGACAACGACACGGTTTTTGCCGTAAATCCGGTTGATGCCTCGGTTCTCGCTTATCAGGCGCGGGTTCTGATTCGGAAAATACCGGTTTCCGCGGTCAAGATCGGTATCGTCGGCAATCGGGAAAATGCCGACGCCATTGGTGGAGTCATTGCTGAACTGAGGGAAGAACTGCCGGAGTTGCCTGTCGTGCTGGATACGGTACTGGGCAGCGGTCGTGGGTTTGCTCTGGCAGACGGAACACCGGAATATGCGATTTCTTCCTTAATCGGCCTGGCAACGCTGGTGACACCGAATTTGCCTGAGGCAAAACGGCTGTATCCTTTGTCTGACGATATCGGGATGCAGGCGGAGTATCTGCTTGCACAAGGAGCCGAGAACGTACTGGTCAAAGGGGGGCATGGCAGTGCGGATGGTTCCGTGATCAACTGCTGGTTCTCCGGTACGGGAATGAAACAGTGGAAATGGCAGCGGTTGACAGGTGAGTTTCATGGTACGGGCTGTACACTCGCTTCGGCCATAGCCGGTTATCTGGCGCAAGGTTTTGCGATGGAGGAGGCGCTTTGTGACGGACAGAAATGGTGCCAGCGTGCATTGGCAGACGCTTTTTCCATTGCAAGGGGACAGAAAATACCGGGAAGACAGCGTTGTCCGGATCGGCACATGGAAATCTGATTCCGGAGACCCAACGACGAATATTCAGAAAGAAGAAGAGGATTAGATGAAAGGACTTTATATCGTCACTCCCGACTGGGATGACACAGCCAAAATGATCGACGTAACGGAAAAGGCCCTGAAAGGAGGGGCGGAAATCGTTCAGTACCGTCATAAAACAGCGGGTCCCGAGTTGCGTCTGGAACAGGCCAGAGCGTTACAGGATTTGTGTCGCCGGTATGGAAAGCCTTTCATCATCAATGATTATGTCGATCTTTGTCTGGAACTGGATACGGACGGCATTCATGTCGGTGGAATGGATGCTCCCGTCAAGCAGGTTCGTGCAGCTGTCGGGTCGGACAAAATTGTCGGTGCTTCCTGCTATGGCGATATCGAACTGGCTCGCAAGGCAACACGTGACGGAGCGAGTTATGTTGCATTCGGCGGTTTTTATCCGTCACGGGTCAAGAAATATCCGGTCACAACTCCCCGGACTATCGTTTCCGACTGGAAAAATGAGATGCCTTCCATGCCGGTGTGTGTCATCGGTGGCATGAATGCCGATAATGCCGCTCCTCTTGTCAAGCTGGGTGCCGATATGGTCGCTGTGGTAAGCGGCGTCTATTTCCAGGAGGATCCGAAAATGGCTGCACATGGATTTGTGAAGTTATTCAAATAAAAATAAACTTGTTCAACGGATGAATTGACAGCCCGGTTTCATAAACCGGGCTTTTTTTACAGTAGAGGCGAAAAAAGACGTGCGGTGGCCTCGAACATTTTCTGGGGGAGTCCGATATGTCTGTTGAAAGGGACGCGTTCGGCGCAGGCAAGGTCGCATTCGAATTGATCGGACAGTAATTCAGCCAGTCTGGGGCCATATGCCGCGATGCAGACTTCGAAATTGAGACGAAAACTGCGTGAATCAAAATTGGCTGTCCCTATCATGCTGTAGTGATGATCGACGACAATGGTTTTGGAATGCAGCATGCGTCCATGATATTCCCAAATCCTGACACCGGCCTGCATCAGCTCGTCGAAATAAGACCTGGCTGCAGAGGTGACCAGTCGGGAATCACTCATTCTGGGAACCAGCAGACGGACATCAACTCCTCGCAGGGCGGCGGAAGTCAGCGCGAACAATGTGGCTTCTGTCGGAACGAAATAGGGGGTAGTCAGCCAGATGCGCTTTCGCGCGCGCTGAATCATCGACAAATAGATCCTGTGGATGATTTCCCATTCATTATCGGGCCCCGACGGGATAACCTGAACCGGATAGGGACCGGACGACTGAATGGGAAAATAATTGGCCAGATCCGGAATTTCTTTTTCTTCACTTGCATAGAGCCAGTCTTCCATGAAAATCAGTTGCAACCAGTGAACAGCATTGCCGGTCAGTTGCAGATGTGTGTCGTGGTAGGCATATTCATATACACGCTCGTCTTCCTGATCGGTAATGTTAAGGCCACCGGTAAAACCGACAAGTCCGTCACAAATCACGATTTTGCGGTGTGTTCTCAGGTTGACAAGCGGTTTTATAAGCTGGGTAATGTGAGGCTTGTGGAAAAAGGCAAACCGGGCGCCTGCACGAAGCAGTGGCTGGATAAAGGCGTTTTTCAGGCGGGAAGAACCGATACCGTCAACAAGCAGTCTGACTTTGACACCTTCTTTTGCCTTTTGTATCAGCAGATCGCGCAACCTCGTTCCGATTCTGTCGGGATCGAAAATGTAATATTCGAGATGAATGTGATGAGTCGCATGGGCGATGGCATCCAGTATGGCAGTGAATGTTTCCGTGCCGTCAACGAGAAGTTTCAGGGATTTTGCCGTCGTTAGCGGAAAACCGGTAGTCGTGCGAATCATGTTGGCCAATTGCATCAGTTCCTGGGAGTGTGTGCTGGCTGCCAGAATATGATTGCGAAGCTGCAGGTAATCGGAATGTTCTTTCAGAGCGGTTCTGGATAACAGGCGTCTGAATTGCTGGCGTTTCAGTTTTTGCGGACCGAAGAAATGGTAAATGATGAATCCGCCATAAGGAATGAATGCCAGTGCGAGAATCCAGCTGAGTGTGGAAACCGGAGCGCGTTTTTGCAGAATAATCCAGATCGACAGACAGATGATGTAGACAAGCCATGCTATCCCCAGCCATTTCATGAAGGAAAATGCGCCGGATAATGAAAAACCGAACAGTTCATCGTATGGAAACATGGTGAAGGCAAACCTGTTTAGAACGGATGGTATCCGTTATATTGCGGTGAAAAAATTGAAGACAGTATCATACTCTCCAAACAAGAATCCGGATATGTGTCGGCAAATATTGTCCCATTTGTGAGGAAACCAGTAATGATCCGCTTAATGTTCCTTCTGAAAACCGCAAGCAATCTCCAATTATTTACGGGATAATGTCAAAATGGACAAAATACTTGAAAATCTCAATCCTGAACAGCTTGCGGCTGTCACTCTTCCTGCCCAATCCGCCCTGATTCTTGCAGGAGCCGGTTCAGGCAAGACGCGAGTATTGACGACCCGTATCGCATGGTTGTTGAAAACCGGTCAGGCATCAACGGCTGGGATAATGGCCGTAACCTTTACCAACAAGGCAGCCAGGGAAATGATGTTGCGTCTTTCGATGCTTTTTCCGGTCAATACCCGGAACCTGTGGGTGGGTACGTTTCACGGGCTGTGCAACCGGTTGTTGAGACTGCATTATCGTGATGCCGCATTGCCGCAATCGTTCAATATTCTCGATGTACAGGATCAGCTATCGACAATCAAACGCTTGCTGAAAACAAACAATGTCGATGATGAGAAATACCCGCCCAGAAATCTCATGTATTTCATCAATGGCGCCAAGGAAAGAGGCCTTCGCGCATCCGATGTCGACGGGCAGGACGACTATGAGCGCAGAATGGTCGAATTGTATGGGATGTATGAAGAGCAGTGTCAGCGTGAAGGGGTCGTTGATTTTGCGGAGTTGCTGCTTCGGAGCTGTGAGCTTCTGGAAAGAAACCAGACGTTGCGGGAACATTATCAGGAACGTTTCAGGCATATTCTGGTCGATGAATTTCAGGATACGAACGATCTCCAGTACAAATGGCTGAAACTTCTGGCTGGTGATCGTACGGCCGTTTTCGCGGTCGGTGATGATGACCAGAGTATTTATGCGTTTCGGGGGGCCAATGTCGGCAATATGCTTTCATTCCAGCATGATTTCCAGGTCAATAACCTGATCAGGCTGGAACGGAATTATCGTTCATATGGCAATATCCTCGATGCGGCCAATACGCTGATTGCGCACAATACCCATCGTCTCGGCAAGAATCTTCATACCGATGCCGGAGATGGCGAACCGATCCGTGTATGTGAGTCCCCTTCCGATCTGAATGAGGTCCAATGGATTCTGGATGAAGTCGGTCATTTGATACATGACGGAATTCCCCGAAGTGAAATCGCTGTCCTGTACCGCTCCAATGCGCAGTCAAGGGTTATCGAGCACGGTCTTTTCAGTGCGGGAATTCCCTACCGTGTGTATGGCGGTTTGCGTTTTTTTGAACGGGCTGAAATCAAGCACGCTATCGCCTATCTTCAGTTAATTGACAATCCCGACAACAATGCGGCTTTTCTGAGGGTGGTCAATTTCCCGGCACGGGGAATCGGTGCAAGAACAATCGAGTCGTTGCAGGAAATGTCCCGTTTGCATGATGTATCGTTGTATGCCGCTATTCCTTATATTTCGGGAAAAGGTGGAACGGCGTTGGCTTCGTTTGTCCGAATTATCCAGGGTATCCGTTCCGAAGTAAAAAATATGGATTTGCCAGCGCTCATACAAACGGTTCTGGACAAAAGCGGCCTTCTTATGTATTACCAGAAGGAAAAGGACGGTACTGACCGTGTTGAAAATCTGGGGCAACTGGTTTCCGCTGCCACCCAGTTTTTATCGGAAGAAGGTTTCTTGCTGGATGCTCCCGCTCTTGTGGTTGAACAGGCTCATGCACAGCAAACGGTTGATAATCCGCTACTGACAGTCGATCGTGTCATTGAGGCGGATGTTCCGCTGACCATGATTATGTCGCCACTTGCCGCTTTTTTGACACACGCCTCTCTCGAAGCGGGGGAGAACCAGGCTGACGAAGGACAGGATGCCCTCCAGTTGATGACGGTTCACTCTGCCAAAGGACTTGAATTCGATGCCGTTTTCATTACCGGTCTGGAAGAAGGTCTTTTCCCACATGAAAACAGCGTGAAGGAAAATGGCGGACTCGAAGAAGAACGGCGCCTGATGTATGTTGCCATTACCCGGGCCAGAAAACGGCTTTATCTGAGTTATGCGCAGACACGGATGTTGCATGGACATATGCGTTATAACATTTCTTCCCGGTTTTTGAGTGAATTGCCTGAAGAAAACCTGAAATGGCTGGCTCCCAGAAAACAGTCTGTCTATTCCGGTATCCGGAAAGAGCCTGTTGCGCAATTTGGCCAGCCTGCTGTTTCCGATAAACCGTTTTCCGGTTCTTTTGGCAAAAGCAGCGAGTGGCAGATCGGTCAGGCGGTGATCCACAAAAAATTCGGGGAAGGCGTCATCGTCAGTCTGGAAGGCGAGAGAGCGAATATTCGTGCCCGTATCAATTTCGGCCGATTCGGCATGAAACTGCTGGATCTCGGTATAGCCAAACTGGAACGCGTTTCCTGAATCAGGAAGAAAACAGTTCTTCCGATGTAACGGTTGCCGTTCCGAGTTTGCCCACAACGATGCCAGCGGCACGGTTGGCAATCCGAACCGCTTCAGCGACAGGTTTGCCGTTTCCGATCATTGTGGCCAGTGTCGCGATAACGGTGTCTCCCGCACCGGATACATCGAAGACCTCGCGTGCGACCGTCGGTATGTGCAAAACTTCTGTTGCGCCATATAAAGACATGCCTTCTTCAGAACGTGTCAGCAACAGATATTCCAGATCAAGCGACTCGCGCAGATTCTGGGCTTTGACGGTCAGCTCGGATTCGTCCTTCCAGCTGCCGACGACCTGTCGCAATTCGGACTTGTTGGGAGTTAAAATCGTTGCACCGCGATATTTGGAAAAATCTTCTCCTTTGGGATCGATCAGTGTCATTTTTCCTGTCTTTTTCGCACCGGCAATCATGCGGGAGACCTGATCAAGAGCTCCTTTTCCGTAGTCGGACAGTACGATGATGTCATGTGTCTGCAAGAGAGTCTTGTATTTTTGCAGTTTGTCTTCCAGGACATCACGGGTCGGTTTTTTTTCGAAATCAAGTCGCAGCAGTTGCTGTTGTCTTCCGATTACTCGTAACTTGACCGTCGTGGAGATTCCGGGAGCCGAATGGAGATAGGGAATGATGCCTGACTGGGAGAGCAGCTTTTCGACGGCAGTACCTGCCTCGTCTTTTCCGACAATGCCCAAAAGACTGCAGACCGCTCCCAATGCGGCGACATTGCGTGCGACATTGGCCGCACCTCCGAGCCGTTCCTCGTGTTTTCCTATCAGAACGACCGGAACCGGAGCTTCCGGGGATATCCGGTTGACGTCGCCGAACCAGTAACGGTCCAGCATAATGTCACCAACTATCAATATGCGTGTCTTGGACAAAGAGTTCATGTTCATGATCAGTTTTTTCCAGCATACGAAACAGTACCGTTACCAAAAAAGCCTGAACGGCTATGAGGACAATTTCATTTCTTCGACCCGTTTCGGCGGGTATGTTTCCCATTGGTGGCAGCCTGGACATTGCCAGTAGAATTGCCGTGCCTCGAAACCGCAGTGGCTGCATTGATAGCGGGACAGCCGGGAAGCATATCGCTGTACAAGGTTACGGACGAAAGACAGATCTTCGCGGATCTCCGGAGGGACCACCAGCAATTGCGCCTCAAGCAGTTTGTCCAGTCCGAGCAGTGTCGGTGTTCTTCTCAGTTCATCATGCACCAGTGTATTGGCGGCTTCCACGCCTTCCTGTTTCAGTACGGCTTTGAAAAGTACCTCGAGCAAATCGATGGAAGCTGTTTCGGACAGATAGGATTTCAGAAGGCTGATGCCTTCCTGGGGACGTCCAACGGACTGGAATCCTTCCATAAGGCGTTGGGCAACCAGAACAGTGTGCGATATGCTCTGTTTCTCCACACGACGCCAGGTCGCAAGCGCTTCTTCAGGTTTACCGAGTGCAACCAGAGCGTCCCCCGTCAGTATTGTGGCGCGCACACTCATTCTGTCTGTCGACAGTGCGGTTTCAAGCAACGGAAGCGCTTTTTCCGGATGTGTATTGACGAGTTCGTCTTCGGCCAGTTCGCAATAGAACTGGGCAATTTGCTTGTTGCGGTTTCCTGTCCCGGAATTTTGCAGTGCCTTGGCCGCGTCAATGGCCTGTACCCATTCTTTTTCGCGCTGGAAAATTTCCAGAAGGGCGCGGCGTGCCTGTATGGAATAGGCGGTTTCGGTCAGTTCCTGAAAAACCTCTTCGGCTCTGTCGAGAAGTCCGGCCTTCAGAAAATCCTGTCCGAGTTCGTATTGGGCCTGCATTCGCTGTTCGGGTGGAAGATCGGGGCGGAGCAAAAGGTTCTGGTGCATACGGATGGCACGTTCCGTTTCTCCGCGACGTCTGAAAAGGTTGCCCAGTGCAAAATGCAGGTCGGCTGTTTCCGGATCCAGTCTGACAATTTCAATAAACGCATCGATGGCCTTGTCGGGCTGTTCATTCAGGAGAAAGTTCAGTCCCTTGAAATATCCTTTTGGAAGGCTGCGTGATTCGGATAGCAATTGTTTGATATCAATACGCGCCGCTATCCAGCCAAGTCCGAAAAAGATCGGAATACTTAACAGCCACCAGATTTCGAATTCCATACAGTGTCTAAAATAAAAAAACTATTCGGTTTTGGTGCCAGAAACAGTACTGGCTGAAGACGTTTCGTTCGTTTTCACGTGCGTTTCCTGAGCCTGTTCCAGTTCGGTGATTCTTTTTCGCTGTTTTGCCAGTTCCCGTTGACGGCGGAAAACCACAGGAATCATCGTCATCAAACCGAGAAAAGCTCCTGCAACGAAGAAGCAGAGTACGATCAGAACAAGCGGACCTCGCAACTCGTATCCCCAGAAGAAGTATAAAGCGGTTTCCTGGGTATTTTTCAGCGCGAGTACGAAAAAGAATATAAAAAGAACCAGTGTGATTATACGGGACAACCACTTCATGATTCAGCCCTTGTAACGGATATCATGTGTCGTATTTTCAGATGAAAAATATGATTGTACGTGAAAAAGGGCATCCGAAGATGCCCTTTTGGGTTGAGAAAGCTTAATCGAAACAAGCGAAATCAGTCCGTTTTTGCCGCTGAGTCGACTCTCTGACGCAATTCCTTGCCGGGCTTGAAGTGGGGTACCCGTTTCTCTTCGACCATCACTTTTTCGCCGGAGCGTGGATTGCGTCCGACCCTGGGCGGCCGGACACTCAATGCAAAACTGCCAAAACCGCGAATTTCGATGCGTTGACCTTCCGCCAGAGCGTCAGCCATGGCATCCAGTATGGTTTTTACTGTCAGTTCGGCATCTTTGGCCAGCAACTGCGGATAGCTGTTTGCCAAAGAAACGATCAATTCGGATTTTGTCATCTCGCACTCATGATTATTGCTTGTTGTCGAACTTGGCTTTTAACAGCGCTCCAAGGCTGGTCATGCCGGAAGCCGCGCTGGAATCATTCTGGATTTTCTGCATGGCTTCCTGGGTTTCCATCTGGTCTTTCGCCTTGATTGACAGCTGTAGCGTGCGGGACTTGCGATCGATATTGATGATCATGACTTCAATCTGATCCCCGACTTTCAGATGGGAACCGGCATCTTCCACGCGGTCTCTTGAAATTTCGGAGGCACGCAGATAACCTTCCACATCATCGTTGAGCTGGATGACCGCACCTTTGGGTTCGACAGATTTGACAGTACCGGATACGACACTGCCCTTGTCGTTCATGGCAATGTAATTGTTGAACGGATCACCTTCAAGCTGCTTGACGCCCAGAGAGACACGTTCACGTTCGACGTCGATAGCCAGAACGACAGCTTCCAGTTCGTCACCTTTCTTGAAGTTGTGAACGGCGGTTTCTCCCGGTTCTGTCCAGGAAAGATCGGAAAGGTGAACCAGACCGTCGATGTTGCCCGGCAGACCGATAAATACACCAAAATCGGTAATAGACTTGATGGCTCCACTGACTTTATCGCCTTTTTTGTGGGTTTCCGCAAATTCTTCCCATGGATTCGGTTTGCATTGCTTCATGCCCAGACTGATACGACGGCGTTCCTCATCGATTTCCAGAACCATGACTTCAACTTCGTCACCCAGTTTGACGACCTTGTTCGGAGCGACATTCTTGTTTGTCCAGTCCATTTCGGAAACGTGAACCAGGCCTTCGATACCCTGTTCGACTTCAACGAAAGCACCGTAATCGGTCAGGTTGGTCACTTTGCCGAACAGACGGGTGCCTTGCGGGTAACGGCGGGAAAGACCGGTCCACGGATCGTCTCCAAGCTGTTTGACGCCGAGTGAAACCCGATTTTTTTCCTGATCGTATTTCAGGACCTTGGCAGTGATTTCCTGTCCGACCGTCAACATTTCGGATGGATGACGGACACGACGCCATGCCAGGTCGGTGATGTGCAACAGACCATCGATACCCCCCAGGTCGATGAAGGCACCGTAATCGGTAATATTCTTGACAACGCCGTTGACGATGGTTCCTTCTTTCAGGGTTTCCATCAGTTTCTGGCGTTCTTCTCCCATGGATGCTTCGACAACCGCACGGCGGGAGAGCACGACATTGTTGCGCTTGCGATCCAGCTTGATGACCTTGAATTCCAGCGTTTTGCCTTCATAAGGCGTGGTGTCCTTGACAGGACGGGTATCGACCAGGGAGCCTGGCAGGAAAGCGCGGATACCGTTGGTCAGAACGGTCAGGCCGCCCTTGACTTTTCCGTTGACGGTCCCGGTAACGATTTCACCCGATTCCATGGCTTTTTCAAGAGCCAGCCAGGAAGCAAGCCGTTTGGCTTTGTCACGTGAAAGGATTGTGTCGCCGTAACCGTTCTCGAGCGATTCGATAGCGACGGAAACATAGTCGCCGACATTGACTTCCAGTTCACCGACGTCGTTTTTGAATTCGTCGATCGGAATGAACGATTCGGATTTCAATCCGGCGTTGACGACAACGAAGTTGTGGTCGATACGGACGACTTCGGCGGAAATGACTTCGCCGGAACGCATGTCGTGACGTGCAAGTGATTCTTCAAATAAAGCGGCAAAACTTTCCAATCCGGAATCTTGGGTGGGTGCAACAGTAGGCATATATTAATTGTGAAAAACCGGTCGATCTCAGGGAGAAAAAACCGGGTTAGGTTTTATAAACACCCGAAAAGGCCTTGCACCTTGACGGGGCCGAAAAAGGCCATCATGACCTCAACTGCATTTACTGCTTTTCCGAGCGAACAGGCTTAAAACGCGCTTAACGGTTTCATCGATATCCAGAGAGGATGTATCGAGCGTTATGGCATCTTCCGCAGGGACAAGTGGCGCTTCCTTGCGACAGGAGTCCCTTCGGTCCCGTTCAATCAAATCATTTCGGAGACTGTCAATGTTAGCAGGAATTCCTTTTTCCAACAACTGCTTATATCGTCTTTCCGCACGGACGTCCACGCTGGCCGTCAGAAAAATCTTGAGATCAGCCTCTGGGAAAATAATCGTGCCCATATCGCGGCCGTCGGCAACCAGACCGGGTGCTTTTTTGAAACCGGTTTGGCGATCGATCAGGGCCCGTCTGACCTTGGGGAAGGCGGCGATGACGGATGCCGTATTGCCGACTTCTTCTGTACGGATTGCTTCAGTAACATCCTCAGAGCCGAGGAAGATCCTTTTTTTTTCGAAACGGCAGGGCAAATTGCCTGCAATCGAAGCGATTTGATCGATATCATCCGGATTTATGCCCGAGCGCATTACAAACAAGGCTGTCAGACGATACAATGCACCGGAGTCGAGATAATGAAAATGCAGTTTTTCGGCAACGATTTGTGCAACAGTCCCTTTTCCGGAGGCAGTCGGGCCATCAATGGTGATAATGGAAGCGTTCATGGGTGAGTTTGACACGGACATGTTTTACAGGTGAAATGAAAATTCCATTTTCCGGACTCGTGGATAACGATATTTATTCGGATTGAACAAAATATTTCTGAAAATTATCCGTGCAGAGTTAGAATCTGGGGTAAAAATGGTACACAAGAGAATATCATCGTGCAACCAGTCATTTTTGTCGGTTTTGCAACCTTAATTTCCACTGCGACATTTGAAAATGATTTCAGAATTTGATTTATTGTCGGAAAAAATCAGCCAGCTGGCCAGCCTGACTCATGCGTTGAGAAGGGAAAATGCCGAATTGAGATTGAAGAATACGGAACTCAGGCAGGAAAACCGGCAGCTGACAGAACGAATGGAGAGCGCCCATCAGCGGGTTTCTTCACTGATAGAGACATTGCCGGTAGCAGATCAAGGCGGGGAGACGGACAAATGATACAGATCAATGTGACGATCATGGGACAATCCTATCGTCTGGCCTGCCATGAGGATGAGGAAAAGAAACTGAGGGAAGCGGTAGCCTATCTTGACGGCAAAATGTGTGCCATTCGGGATGCCGGGAAAATAAAAGGAAATGACAGGATTGCCGTTATGGCTTCGCTGGCGATTGCCGCGGAATTGTTGTCGACGAAATCTCCCAGCGGTCCGTTGTCCGAAATGACCATGTCGGAGATCAAACAGAAAATGGAGGCCATGAACAATGTGCTGGATCAGGCGCTCCTTCCACAGGAAGATCTTTTCTGACACGGTGCAAATTTTCAGGCCAAAGCAGTTGACAGAAGTTCTTATTCAGGTAGACTGAAAATACCCTGCGGTGTTCGTGATTGTCATATATTCTTTGAACCATTTCTGAGCACAGGTTGCGGAATTTTGTCGGGTGGGCGTGCGCGTCGCTCGTTCGATGAACCCGAAATCCGGCTTACCGTGACCACCTTGAACCTTTGGTTCAAGATGCCGACATAGCGGCACAGGCGGGGCTCTCGTTTCCGTCGGCTGCATATCCCGTGCGGCCGTTTTTCTGGCACAAGTCTCTTTTAATATCCCCTCTCCGGATTGACTTGCGAGGTGAGTTTTTCTCCTTTTTCCAAGGCATGGATGAAGTCGGCGACCTGTCTGACGGTTTCGTGACAGAACGTCAGTGCGGCGATGTGAGGGGTGATCGTGATACCGGCGTGATTCCAGAACGGATGGTCTGGCGGGAGTGGCTCCTGTCCTGTAACGTCCAGCGTCGCAGCGCGGATCAGACCGGTTTGCATCGCTTCCAGCAGATCGTTCTCGACAAGATGCTTGCCTCGTCCTGCATTGATCAGATAAGCGCCATGCCCAAGGTGGCGGAAGTTGTCCAGACAGAGTATGCCTTCCGTTTCGGCGGTCAGTGGCAAAACGCAGACCAGAATGCGGACATTATCCAGGAATGCCTGCATTTGTTGTCTGCCTGCGTAACAGGCGATGCCGGGTATGTTTTTTATGTGGCGGCTCCAGCCACGGAGTGGAAAACCGAATGGCATGAGTGCCTTCGCCACAGCGGTCCCCATAATGCCCATGCCCATGACGCCGATCGTGAAATCTTCCCGCTTGTACGGGGCCAGCATTTCCCATATACGGTTTCCGGCCTGTTTTTCGTATTCGTCAAAACGGCGATAGTAGCGAAGGACAGCATGAGTGACATATTCGGCCATCTGGATCGCCATTCCGGCATCTTCAAGTCTGAAGATAGGGACATTTATATCAATCGCATGGCTCATGGCCAGCAGGGAATCGACCCCGGCAGCGAGATTGAATATCGCTTTCAATCCGGTTCTGTTCTGGAACAATGATGCCGGCGGATTCCAGACCAGTGCGTAATCCGCCGGAGCATTGTCACCCGGTTGCCACAAACGGATCTCGGCCTCAGGCAGGGCCGTTTTCAGTGACGGCAGCCATTCAGCCGGATTTTCTCCTTCGTTATAGTACAGAATGCGCATGGTCATGTTCTTCTATGCCAGGCATTCTCGCCTTCACTTCAGTCGATTCGTGAGTTTTCAGTCCCAGTTTGGCCAGCAGGGCACGGTCTTCATTGGCTTCGGAATTATCCGTGGTAAGCAGTTTTTCGCCATAAAAAATCGAATTCGCACCGGCCAGGAAACACAGTGTCTGAATGGCTTCCCCCAGTTCGTGACGGCCTGCTGACATGCGGACTCTGGCTTCAGGCATGACGATTCTTGTCACGGCGATCGTTCTGACGAATTCGAGCGGATCAAGAGGTTTGACATTGAACAGGGGGGTTCCCTCGATGGGAACAAGATGGTTGATCGGTACGGCTTCCGGGTATGGATTCAGGTTGGCGAGCTGGGAAATCAGTTCGGCGCGTTGTTGCCGTGATTCACCCATTCCGATGATACCGCCACAACAGACCTTGATGCCCGCCTTGCGGACACGGCCGAGCGTATCCAGCCTGTCCTGATAGGTTCTTGTCGAAATAATGTTGGCGTAATGGCTCGGAGCCGTATCCAGATTGTGATTGTAATAATCGAGACCGGCTTCTTTCAGCTTTTGGGCCTGTTCTTCTTTCAGCATGCCGAGCGTCATGCAGGTTTCAAGTCCAAGTGCCTTGACCGCCCGGACGATTTTGAGATATTTCTCGAAGTCACGGTCGTTGGGTGAACGACCGGAGGCTCCCATGCAGAATCGTGTGGCGCCGTTGTCTTTTGCTTTTTGTGCGGCGGCGAGAACGGTTTCCAGATCAAGCATTTTGCTGGGCGTGACATCCGTGTGGTGGTGTATGGATTGGGAACAGTATCCGCAATCTTCCGTGCATGCACCTGTTTTCAGGGATATCAGTGTGGCCAGTTCAACATCGCCGTCCGGAAAATGGGCACGATGGATTTCCTGGGCACGGAACATCAGTTCGTGAAAAGGAAGATCGTAAAGAGCGAGAATATCTTTCACGGGCCATGTCTCGGGTTCTGGAATAGCGGTTGTTTCTGTACGGCGGTAAAAAGTAATGGGTTGTGACATGAAGTTGATCTTTCAATACATCGGTTTTATAACGGCCAGTCTGGCAGGTTGTTCAGGCTCAGATAAGCGTCTGTTTGTGAAAATGATTCAAGATAGGGAACTGTTCCCAGTCTCGGGGCATTCAGCCATGACTCGAGTGTCCGGATGTTTTCATCTGCGAAAGGCATTCCGGGGTCCGTCCGGTTGGCTATCCACCCGGCCAGTTTCAGGCCTCTGGCATGAATGGCCTCGACAGTCAACAAGGCATGATTGATGCAGCCGAGTTTAAGACCGACAACCATAATGACAGGAAGATTCAATTGTACAGCGAGATCGGCACTTGAAGTATTCTCGGTAAAGGGAACACAAAAACCTCCGACGCCCTCGACGATAACGGCATCGGCCTGATGGCTGATTTCGCGGTAGCAGGACAGAATGTGCTGAAGGTCGATAACACGTTTGTCCAGCGCGGCAGACAAATTGGGGGCGATCGGCGTATTCAGGAGAAAGGGAGCGACAAGTGAAACGGGCAGATCCATGTTGGATGCTTTCATCAAGGCATCCACATCGTCGTTATGCCATATTCCGTCAAGCTGTGTCGCTCCTGCCGCGACAGGTTTCATGGCAGCGACCTTCAATCCCTTTTTGGCCAAATTCCGGACAAGTGCGCAGGACAGGGTTGTTTTTCCGATTTCCGTATCGGTGCCTGTAACGAAATAGGCTATCGGATTCATGCCTGTATGACCTCGTTGAATACGGTGATCGTTTTTTCGGTCAGCTGTTCGATGTCGGTATCATTCAGAATATATGGTGGCATCAGATAAACCGTATTGCCGATCGGACGCATCAGCAATTCGTGTTTGAGCGCTGTTTCAAAGAAACGTCGTGGAAAGGTGGCCTGTTTTTCCGGTGTCATCACGGCATCGAATGCCCAGATCATGCCGCGATTGCGGAAGTGCCGGACACAAGAATGCTGTTTCAGCGATTCGAGCGCAAGGTTTATCTTGCCAGAAATGATCCGGTTCTGGTTGATAACGTCGTGGAGCCGGAAAAGCTCGAGGCTTGCCAGTGCCGCGCGACAGGCAAGCGGATTGCCGGTATAGGAATGGGAATGGAGAAAACCGCGCGCGATGTCCGTATCATAAAAGGCACTGTATATCATGTCTGTCGTCATGACGAGAGACAATGGCAGATAACCTGCAGTGATGCCTTTGGACAGGCACAGCATATCCGGCCAGATGCCAGCCTGTTCACAGGCGAAAAAAGATCCCGTCCTGCCGAATCCGACCGCAATCTCGTCGGCGATCAGGTGAACCTTGTAACGGTCGCACAATTCACGGATACGTTTCAGATATTCCGGTGAATACATGACGAATCCTGCAGCGCATTGGACGAGTGGTTCGACAATGATCGCGGCGATCCGGTCCGCTTTTTCCTGCAATAATGCCTCCAGCCGATTTGCCGCCTGCATGGCAATGTCATTGGCAGACTGCCCTTCTTTCGCCTTTCTGCCGTCCGGTGATTCGACCGTGTGCGAATTCCGGATCAACGGGGCATACGAATCCTTGAAAAGAGTGACATCCGTAACGGACAAGGCACCGATCGTTTCGCCATGATAACTGTTTTCCAGGCAAACGAATTCCTGTTTTTCCGGCACTCCGCAGTTTTTCCAGTAATGAAAGCTCATTTTGAGCGCGATTTCGACAGCGGATGCGCCATCCGACGCATAGAAGCAATGGCCCAGTGCATGACCGGTCAAGGCAGACAGTTTTTCAGAAAGCTCGACGACCGGTTCATGTGTACAACCGGCCAGCATGGCGTGTTCGAGCGTATCGAGCTGATCTTTTACCGCTTTGCTGATAAAAGGATTTCCATGTCCAAACAAATTGGTCCACCAGGAACTGATCGCATCCAGATAACGGTTGCCGTCCTGGTCGTAAAGCCAGATACCCTTGCCGCTTTTCAACGCGATGAGCGGAAGCGTTTCATGATGTTGCATCTGGGTACATGGATGCCAGACGGTTCTTAGGCTTCGCTCAATCCAGCCGGAGGATCGGGAATGCAAATGTTTCACTTGAAGTTTGTTTGTCATGTAGGGTTAAAAAAAAGTACCGTCGAAATAGTACCATTGTTCATTCTTTTTTATGAAACGGCTGATTTCATGCAGTTTCTGCATGCGTCCGTTTTGCTTATAGCTGGCAATGAATTCGACGACAGCCCTGTTTTCATGTTCCTGGTGCCGGATGATTTTCAGACCCAACCATTTGACCGGTGAATTTTTTTCGATGATGGTACCGGATGGGCGGTTTTCATCGACCCACGTTTCACGGAGATAGGGTTCATTTTCCGTGACATAGGCACTGTAACGGGAACGCATGAGCGACAGGGCGTCTTTTGCCGTGGCGTCACCCGTCAGATAGGGTTTGCAGCAATCTTCGAACGACGGATTGCCACATGGGCATCCCGTCTGAACGAAGTCTCTCTTTTTTGACATGTCGGTTTATTTTATTCCGCAAAATTCGAAATCGACTTCCGGCTGTTTGCCCGAAACGATATCTGCAATCGCACGACCGGAACCGCATCCCATTGTCCATCCCAGTGTGCCGTGTCCGGTATTCAGGAAAAGGTTGCCGTATTTCGTTTTTCCAATATAAGGAATATTGGAAGGCGTCATCGGACGCAGACCGGTCCAGAAATGGGGCTGGTCGTAATCGCAGGCGTCAGGGAACAGTTCCGAAGTACGGCGGATCAATGCCTGGCAGCGTGCCTCGTTGAGCTGGCGACCATAACTGTTCATTTCTGCCGTCCCGCCGACACGCAGGCGGTTGCCCAACCGCGAAAAGACGAGTTTGTAGCCGGCATCGATCAATGAAACGTAAGGTGCCTTGTCCGGATCCTTGACAGGAAAGGTCGCGGAATATCCCTTGGCCGGATAGATCATCAGGTGAATATCGAGCGGTTTTAGAAACGGTGCGGAAAAACTGCCCAGCGAAATGACGAACGCATCCGCCTTGAGAACCTCGAATTCTCCCGTTGGCGTAATCGTTTCCACCGCGGCAATCCGGCATGCCGGGCCGCTTCCTTCTGTCAGAAGCCGGGTGGCGGTCGTGTTGAAGCGAAAATCGACTCCTTGCTCCTTGGCTTTTTCTGACAGGGCGATCGTAAACTCACGGGAATCGCCATGTTCATCGTCAGGAGTAAAATCGCCGCCGACCAGTTTGTCCCTGACTGGCGAGAGAGCCGGTTCAATCTGGATGACTTCGTCCGGCGTGATCGTATTTCGCGGACACCCCAGCGACGTCATCAGTTTCGCCCCTGCCTTGGAAGATTCATAATCGGCCTTGTCGGTGTAAAAGTGCATGATGCCGCGACTCAGATGGGTATATTCGATACCGGCTTCTTCCCGCAGTGTCCGTAGCGTTCTCTTGCTGAAATCGGACATGGCGACACATTGCCGTGTATTGTGTGCGGTCCGTTTGGGAGTGCATTCGAGCAGAAAACGTGCTCCCCATTCCCATTGGAGCTGTTCTGCACGGAAACGGTAGAGCAGAGGTGCATCATCCTTGCCAAGCCATTTCAGGATTTTCGATGGCGCGGACGGGTTGGCCCAGGGTTCGGAATGGGATACGGAAATCTGGGAACCGTTCCCGAATGTTGTTTCCTGTGCCGCTCCCGGACGGCGCTCGATGACAGTGACATCATGTCCTGCCTGACGCAGAAACCAGGCAGCTGCCGTACCCGTTATACCTGATCCTAATACGATGACTTTCACAATTTGCCTCTTCGTTTATCTGTTTGGAACCCGATCAGTGCCGGTCCCGTTTTTTCCCGTTATTTTAAGATGATTGCTTTCGGAAAAAAATTCTTTTTGTCTCAGTCTGTGAAGTTCATCTGTAACGGTGTGTGTCACAACGACGTCCAGTGTACTTTGCAGATCTTTTTTGATTTCGGAAACCAGAGCGCCAGTCATATTCTGGATACTGGCAGCCAGATTCTGCTGGATGATTTCCTCAAGGACGAACTGGATGCGTTCCTCGACCCGTTGCAGAATTCTTTCCGACAGGCGTTGTTCGAGCTCGTTCCAGGCTTTTTCGTTTTGCGTCGCGTCAGCCAGATCGGGAAGTGTCGGCAGAATTTCCGTCAGTACGGGATAATTATCCGTTTCATCAGGATTTATGCCGGTGTCCTGATTTTCATGGGCGCGTTTTTCCGCGTTGTTTTCAAAACTGATTCGGGATGTATTATTCATTATTTGGCAATTTCGTGATGTAGCGTATATCCGCGTTCCCTGTAATGGACATATCGCTGGCGTCCGGCACTGGTATCAGTCGGGTCGGTGGAAACCAGTTCTATGAGGCGTTCGAATCGTGCGTAGCATTCCGGTATGGTTTGCGAAAGATTGACCAGAATGTCGTAGTGCGGCATTTCGCCACGATCGTCCGGTGTCAGAATGACCGGTGAACGAAAAGCCTGGCGGTCGCCTATCATGGCATGAGGCAGGAAGTCCGAATCCGAAAATGTCCAGAGTGCCTCATCAAGCCTGTTTAGCAGATTTCTGTCCGTAGACAGCAGTACGATCCTGCTCCCGGGTGCATTGGCAAATGCTTTCCGTACCCAGCGGCAGGTATAGTTGATCTTGTCTGCAATGTGAGTACGGAATTCTATTTTGGTCATGGAAAATACCGGCCTGAAAAAGGAAAAACGCATCAATTGACCCGGAAGTCTACCGGGTCAATTATGAAGCGTTTTCACTGGATAAGTAAAGATGTTATGCGGCCAGTCCGTTATGGCGGAGCAGGGCGTCAATTGTCGGTTGGCGGCCTCTGAATGCGGTAAACGATTCGATGGCGGGGCGGGAACCGCCGACCGACAGGATTTCTTCGAGCAGGCGTGCTCCCATAGCCGGTGAAACCAGATCGTTGCCATCCGCAAGCGATTCCTCGAAAGCGCTGTAAACATCGGCTGACAGAACTTCCGCCCACTTGTAGCTGTAATAGCCTGCAGCGTACCCGCCGGCGAAAATGTGACTGAACGATTGCAGAAAGCGATTGAATGCAGGTGGAATGACGACAGCGTATTTCCGGCGTATTTCATCCAGTACATTCTGTGCGGTTTTCTGTCCGTCCGGATCATAGTCGTAATGCAGGTGCATATCCGCCAGTGAAAATTCAACCTGCCGCAACATTTGCAGTCCTGATTGATAGTTTTTTGCTGCCAGCATCTTGTCGAACAGTTCTTTCGGTAAAGGTTCCTTCGTATCGATATGCGAAGTCATGTGACGGACGACATCCCATTCCCAGCAGAAATTTTCCATGAACTGGGATGGCATTTCCACCGCATCCCATTCCACACCGGAAATTCCGGATACCCCCAGTTCGTCCACTTTTGTCAGAAGATGATGCAAACCGTGACCGAACTCGTGGTAAAGCGTCATGACTTCATCGTGTGTGAACAGGGCCGGTTGTCGTTTGCCGTCCTTTTCCAGCGGGGATGAAAAATTGCACGTCAGATAGGCGACGGGTGTCTGGAGTCCGTTAGCCGTCATGCGACGGCTACGGGCGTCATCCATCCAGGCACCACCCCGTTTGCCGGGACGTGCATACAGATCCATGTAAAACTGACCGATCAGTTTGCCGGCTTTTTCGATCCGGAAAAATTTGACATCTTTGTGCCATACCGGAGCGGTATCCGGAAGGATGGATACCGAATAGAGCGTCTGGACCAGTCTGAACAGGCCTTCCAGTACATTCGGTTCGGGAAAATACTGTCTGACTTCCTGTTCGGAGAATGCATAGCGTTTCTGGCGAAGTTTTTCGGAAACATAAGCCATGTCCCATGCCTGCAGATCATCAATGCCCAGTTCGTCCTTTCCAAAGCGTTTCAGCTCCGCCAGATCCTTTTCTGCATAGGGCCTTGCTCTTTCGGCGAGATCTTCCAGAAAGGCGATCACTTCGTCCGGAGTACGTGCCATTTTGGGAACCAGGGATACTTCGGCGAAGTTAGGGTAGCCAAGCAGCAGCGCTTCTTCCTTTCTCAGGCGCAACAGTTCGTTGATGTTGCCAGTGTTGTCCCATTCGGGGTTCGTGCCGAGTTCGGAGGCGCGTGTCGCATTGGCACGGTACATTTTCTCGCGAATGGCACGGTTGTCCGCGTATTGCATGACGGGATAAAAGGACGGAAAGTGCAGAGTGAATTTGTAACCGGTCTTGTTATCGGCTCTGGCAGCTGCCTGTGCCGCATGCAGGATGTCCTCAGGCAATCCGGACAATTCGGAGACATTTTTGATGAGCAGTTCGAAATCATTGGTGGCGTCCAGAACGTTTTCCGAGAAACGGGTCGAAAGAGACGCGGTTTTTTCTTGGATTTCGGCAAAACGTTTCTTTTTGTCTTCCGGCAATTCGGCACCTCCCAGACGGAAATCGCGCAGTGTATTTTCGATCACCCGTTGACGGGACGGACTCAGGGAATCAAAAGAGGAAGCGTTCCGTAGGGTTTTGTATTTTTTAAACAGAGCCAGATTTTGTGAAAGCGATGTCCAGAATTCGGTGATTCTGGGAATGTTTTCGTTATATGCCGCACGCAATTCAGGGGTGTCGACGACAGCGCTTAAATGACCGACGATTCCCCAGGCACGGCTGAGCTGTTCGGTACAGTCGTCCAGCGGGGTGACGAAGTTGTCCCAGGTGATATCGGTCATGGGCGCTTCCAGTCCGGCGACCACCGTTTTGCAACGGTTCAGGAGCGTTTCGATTGCCGGAGTGACATGTTCCGGACGAATTTCATCGAAACGTGGAAGGCCGTCGAAATTCAATAACGGATTGGACATCGAATACTCCTTTCAGGTCATGTCGGGTCATATGAAAAAGGTACGCCTTTTGCGTACCTTTTTTGCTGTTTGAATAGTTACTGTTTTTGTTTGCTTTGCAGTTTCTTTTCCGCCGCTTCGATGGCATTGGATAGCAGCATGGTGATGGTCATCGGCCCAACTCCGCCTGGTACCGGTGTAATGTAGCCTGCCACTTCCTTGACATTGGGGAAATCGACATCGCTCCAGAGTTTGCCGTTTTCGTCGCGTTCAACACCCACGTCGATCACGACGGCTCCCGGCTTGACCATATCGGCCTTGATAATGTTGCGCTGGCCGGTCGCGGCGATCAGGATGTCGGCCAGCCGGGTGTGATATCCCAGATCGCGAGTCTTGGAATTGCAGATCGTGATCGTGGCGCCGGCCTGCAACAGGAGCATGGACATCGGTTTCCCGACAATGTTGGAAGCACCGACGATGACGGCATGCGCACCACGAACCGGATAATTGATGGATTCCAGCATTTTCATGACGCCATGCGGGGTGCATGGCTTGATTCTCGGTTGCCCCGTCATCAGAAGTCCGGTATTGACCACACTGAAACAGTCCATGTCTTTTTCGGGGTCAATAGCCTCGATTACCTTGCGTGGATCGATATGATCGGGCAAAGGCAACTGGACCAGGATGCCATGAACCGTCGGATCCTGGTTCAGGACACGGATGCGCTCCAGCAATTCGGCTTCGGTGAAGCTGGCATCGTATTTTTCGAGAATGGAACGGATTCCGTTTGCCTTGCAGGCACGTTCCTTGTTCAGCACATAAACCATGGAAGCCGGACTGTCGCCGACCAGGATAACGGCCAGTCCCGGAGTTTCTCCTGCAGCTGTCAGTTTGGCTGCACGTTCGGCGATATCCTTGCGGATTTCCTTGGCCAGCTCATTTCCGTTGATAATTTGGGCAGTCATTTTGTTTGATGAATAAAAAAACCGTTAAAAAAACATTATACGATGATATCTCTTGTCCGTTTTTCGCGCTTGACGGCAAGTAAACCCTATAAGCTACACGAAAAAAAGGTTTTTATGAAGAGGCAACCGGCTTTTTGTATGAACAATGATGTAAGCGGTCACTTTTTCCATGCGATTTGACAGATATTGGGTCTGCTTATGGTTTATTATCTTTTTAAAAGCACGGTCTTTCGGATTTCTTGCCGTTATGCGGCCTATTGGGGAGGGGATTATGGCGAATCAGCAGGATGACGTTTTCATTCACTATCATGATCCGGACGAGCAGGAAACTGCAGAATGGCTTGACGCCTTTCATGCCGTCATCGAAAACGAGGGGCCGGAAAGAGCTCATTATCTGATGGAACGGATGGCGGATGTCGCTCGCCAGAAAGGCATCAATCTTCCGTTTTCCAGCAATACGGCCTACATCAATACGATACCTCCCGAGCAGGAACAGCATTCTCCCGGCAATATGGCCTATGAGGCGCGACTTCGTGCATGGATGCGCTGGAATGCCATGGCAATGGTTGTCCGGGCCAACAGGAATGGGGACAATCTGGGCGGTCATATCGCCTCGTTCACCTCTCTTGCCACCATGTTCGGCACGGGCTTTAACCATTTCTGGCGTGCTCCGACGGAGACCTTCGATGGTGATCTGGTCTATTTTCAGGGACATTCTTCTCCGGGCGTTTATGCCCGTGCCTTTATTGAAGGACGTTTGTCGGAAGAACAGCTGGAAAATTTCAGACGGGAGGTTCGCGGAAACGGACTTTCTTCTTATCCTCATCCGAAACTGATGCCCGATTTCTGGCAGTTTCCGACGGTATCGATGGGACTCGGTCCCATTATGGCGATTTATCAGGCCCGTTTTCTGAAATATCTTCAGGCACGCAAAATAGCGGACACGGCAGGTCGCAAGGTCTGGGTGTTCTGCGGCGACGGGGAGATGGACGAACCCGAGGCGAAGGGAGCGATCAGTCTGGCTTCCCGAGAATCGCTCGACAATCTGATCGTGGTCGTCAATTGCAATCTGCAACGTCTTGACGGACCGGTACGAGGGAACGGGAAAATCATTCAGGAACTTGAAGCGGATTTCAGGGGGGCTGGCTGGAATGTCATCAAAGTGATCTGGGGATCCGACTGGGATGAATTGCTTGCCCGGGACAAGGATAATGTCTTAAAGAAAGTCATGATGGAAACCGTTGATGGTGAATACCAGAGTTACAAGGCGAGAGACGGCGCTTATGTCCGCCGGCATTTTTTCGGAAAGGATCCCCGCCTTCTGAAAATGGTCGAAAGCCTGTCGGACGATCAGTTATGGCGACTGTCCCGTGGTGGACATGATCCCCGAAAAGTCTATGCGGCGTTTAAGGCAGCGCAGGATCATACCGGACAGCCGACGATTATCCTTTGCCAAACGGTCAAGGGTTATGGAATGGGGGATGCGGGTGAAGCGCTGAACATTGCCCATCAGGTCAAGAAACTGGACGACAGGACAATCCGGACATTGCGGGATCGGGCTGGCGTGCCGATACCGGATGACAGGCTGGATGAAATCCCTTTCTACAAGCCGCCTGAGGATGCTCCCGAAATGGTTTATCTCCGGCAGCGTCGTGAGGTATTGGGCGGTTATCTGCCGCATCGTCGTCAAAAGGCGGACGAGCGTTTGCCCGTTCCTCCTCTTTCCGCTTTTGCGCCATTGCTGGAACCGACACATCCGGGACGTTCGATCTCGACGACACAGGCTTATGTCAGGGCACTTGGCATTTTGCTGAGAGCTCCCGAGATCGGCAGACGTATTGTCCCGATCATGGTGGATGAATCGAGGACTTTCGGAATGGAAGGGTTGTTTCGCCAGATCGGTATTTATAATCCGAAAGGACAGCTGTACGAACCGGTCGATTCCGGAGAAGTCATGTATTACCGTGAAGACAAATCGGGACAGATTCTGCAGGAAGGAATTACCGAGGCTGGAGGCATGTGTTCATGGATTGCCGCGGCAACGTCGTATTCGACGAGCAACCGGATCATGTTGCCTTTCTATACTTATTACTCCATGTTCGGCTTTCAGCGGACCGGCGATCTGATGTGGGCTGCAGCCGATATGATGGCCAGAGGATTTCTGATCGGGGCAACGGCAGGAAGGACAACCTTGAACGGAGAGGGATTGCAGCATGAGGATGGCCAGAACCATGTTTTTGCTGCGACGATACCGACTTGCAGACCGTATGATCCCGGATTCGCTCATGAGATAGCTGTCATCATTCGGGAAGGTGTCCGCTGCATGGTGGAAGAACAGGAAGACGTTTTCTATTACATTTCCGTGATGAATGAATCTTATCCCCAGCCGGGCCTGAAGCCGGGGCAGGAGAGCGGTATCCTGAAGGGCATGTATCTGTTACAGGAAGGCGACAGGGATTTGCCCCATCGCGTCCAGCTGCTCGGTTCCGGGACAATCACGCATGAAATGCTCTCGGCGGTCGATCTGTTGAAAGACGACTGGAATGTGGCGGCGGATATCTGGTCTGTCACGTCATTCACGATGGCTGCGCGGGAAGGGAATGATACGGAACGCTGGAATATGATGCATCCGGGCGAGGAACCGAGAATTCCTTACGTGACAGAATGCCTGAAAAATACTTCCGGACCGATCGTCGCATCGACGGATTATGTACGGCTTTTTGCTGAACAGATTCGTGCCTATATTCCGGAAGGACGACTGTATACGGTACTGGGAACAGATGGTTTCGGACGTTCGGATACCAGAGCCAATTTGCGACGCTTTTTTGAGATAGACAGGTATTACGTCACCCTTGCAGCGCTTGAGGCACTGGCGAAAACGGGAGAAATGCCGGCCGGGACTGTTTCGGACGCCATCGAAAAATACGGGATAGACCGGGAAAAACCCAATCCGGTCGACATGTAAGCCATTTCAGTGTCAGTTACGTCGGTGGATTCTGGGATATCGTGTTTTCAGGGGGGGCCGGAAAGGAGGCGGGAGATGAAAACGTTGGAAATCAGAGTGCCGGATATCGGGGATTTCAGGGATGTGGAAGTCATCGAATTGATGGTGAAAGAAGGGGAGAAGATTGCGAAGGACCAGTCACTGGTACTGGTGGAGTCGGACAAGGCGAGCATGGAAATTCCGTCGCCGGAGGCGGGAGTGGTCAGGGAGCTGAAAGTGAAGCTGGGCGACAAGGTTTCGGAAGGTTCGCTTCTTCTTTTGCTGGACAGGGATGAAACGGAAAAAAACGAACAGTCCGATGCTGACAAATCTTCTTCTGTTTCAGTGAAACCATTGCAGAATGCCGGTGAAAAGACAATATCTTCGTTTGCTGAAAAAACAGCGGAGCCCCTGAACGAAACAACACTATCGTTTGATGTGGCAAGCCATCATTTCCCGGATCATCGAATGGGTGGCGGAGTACCGCATGCATCGCCTTCTGTCCGGAAATATGCACGTGAACTGGGTGTCGATTTGAGACATGTGCAAGGTTCAGGTCCGAAGAACAGGATCGTGAAAGAAGACATTCAGGCTTATGTCAAGGCTTTTCTTCATCGTGACGGTTCGCCGAACCGTTTTGACAATCTCATGAATTTTCCACCCTGGCCATCGCTTGATTTCAGCCAGTATGGTGAAACGCAGAAGCAGCCCCTGTCACGTATCAAGAAAATCAGTGGCCCCAATCTTCATCGCAACTGGGTCATGATCCCGCATGTCACGCAATATGAACAGGCTGATGTGACCGAGCTGGAAACATTCCGGAAAGCGGCTAACGAAAAATACAGGCATGAGAATGTCAAGCTGACGATACTGGCATTTGTCGTCAAGGCTTGCGTTGCTGCACTGAAAAAGTATCCGGAGTTCAACGCTTCACTGGATGCGACAGGCGAAAACCTTATTTTGAAGCGTTATTACCATATCGGATTCGCAGCGGATACCGTTCACGGTCTGGTTGTCCCGGTCATTCGGGATGCAGACAAAAAAGGGGTGTTGCAAATCGCCAGGGAAATGGCACAGCTTTCGGCTCTGGCAAGAGAAGGAAAACTGAATCCGTCCGACATGCAGGGCGCGAGTTTTACCATCACATCATTGGGAGGGATTGGCGGCACTTACTTTACTCCGCTGATCAACGCTCCCGAAGTGGCCATTATCGGTTTGTCCCGTATTACAACACAGCCAATCTGGGATGGAGACCGGTTTCAACCTCGCCGGATTCTGCCGTTATCCCTGTCTTACGATCATCGGGTCATTGATGGAGCGCAAGGAGTCCGGTTCGTCACTTATCTGGCAGAAGTACTGGCCGATTTGAGAGAAACGCTTCTTTGATACTGGCGATTTTGCAACATTTTTCCGATGAATGGAACCGGTACCGGTTCCCGAAAACGGTAATGGAGAACAGGAATGAAAACGTTGGAAATCAGAGTGCCGGATATCGGGGATTTCAGGGATGTGGAAGTCATCGAATTGATGGTGAAAGAAGGGGAGAAGATTGCGAAGGACCAGTCACTGGTACTGGTGGAGTCGGACAAGGCGAGCATGGAAATTCCGTCGCCGGAGGCGGGAGTGGTCAGGGAGCTGAAAGTGAAGCTGGGCGACAAGGTTTCGGAAGGCTCGCTTCTTCTTTTGCTGGACGAAACGGATGTTCCGCAAGCAATAAATCCGGGGGATGACAATGCGTTTGTGCGGAGTGATTCCTCACCTTCGGATTCTGTTTTGCTGAAGCGAGAAGAGTCAGTTGTCGAATGTGATACCCTTGTTTTGGGAGCCGGGCCGGGCGGGTATACCGCGGCATTTAGGGCAGCTGATCTGGGACAGAAGATCGTTCTGGTTGAGCGTTATCCGGTTCTGGGGGGTGTCTGCCTGAATGTTGGCTGTATTCCATCGAAAGCGCTTCTTCATGCGGCCAGAGTCGTTACCGATGCGGCCGATATGAGCGATCGGGGTATCCGTTTCGGCGAGCCTGAAATCGATACGGTCCGGTTAAACGAATGGAAGCAGGACGTGGTAAATAAATTGACTGATGGCTTGTCCGCTCTTGCGCGGGCGCGCCGGATAACCGTATTGCATGGTATCGGGCAATTTTCGAACTCCCATGAAGTGGAAGTTTCGGGGCAAAAAGAAAAATGGCGGGTCAGATTCAAAAATGCGATCATTGCCGCGGGATCATCCGCGGTGAAGCTGCCCGGTTTCCCATATGGCCATCCGGCACTGGTCGATTCTACCGGTGCATTACAGCTGGATGGAATTCCGGGAAGGATGCTGGTGATCGGTGGAGGCATTATCGGTCTGGAGATGGCGTGTGTTTATGATGCGTTGGGAAGCCGGGTGACTGTCGCTGAATTCTCGGAAGGCATTATCCCGTCTGCGGATCGGGACGTTATATCGCCTTTGCTGGAGAGAATAACCGGAAGATACGAAGCTGTTTATACCGGAACCCGTGTCGCAAGGCTGGAAGAAAGCGGAAAGCAACTGGTCGCGACATTCGAAGGTGTCGGGGCACCGGCAAAACCGCAGACATTCGACCGGGTCCTTGTTGCGGTTGGCCGCCATCCAAACGGCCGGAGTGTCGGTGCCGAAAAAGCCGGTGTCATGATCGATGAACGCGGTTTTATTCCTGTCAACAGACGGCAGCAGACAAATATTCCGCATATCTACGCTATCGGTGATATTTGCGGCGAACCCATGCTTGCTCACAAGGCCAGTTACGAAGGGCGTATCGCCGCAGAAGCCATTGCGGGACTCCAAACGGAATATGATGCATTGACTGTTCCATCCGTAGCTTATACCGATCCGGAAATTGCCTGGATGGGACTGACGGAACGGGAAGCGGATAAAAAAGGTATTCCGTATGAAAAATCGGTATTTCCCTGGAATGCATCCGGACGGGCGCTGACGATGGGACGTCCGGATGGAGTGACAAAACTGTTGTGGAGCAGACAGGACGGTCGTTTGCTGGGTGCCGCCATTGCCGGAACGAATGCCGGCGAATTGTTGTCGGAGACGACGCTGGCGCTGGAAATGGGAGCTGACCTGGAAGACATCGCATTGACGATGCATCCGCATCCGTCGCTTTCGGAAACGGTTCTGTTTGCCTCGGAAGTCGGGTTGGGCACGGTTACCGATTTGTATCTTCCCGGAAAAAGAAAACAGGGAATATGAAAATTAATGTCCTGTCTCGTTCAGTTTTTTCAGGTCGTTTTCATTCAGGAAACACCAGTGCCCGGCAGGAAGAGATGCCGGCAGTGAAAGACCGCCTATTGCCGAACGGTGCAGTTTTTCCACTCTGTTGCCGACGGCAGCGATCATTCGTTTGACTTGATGGTATTTGCCTTCCGCTATGACCAGTTTGACATGATATTCGTCAATCAGCCGGCATTTTAGTGCTTTGGTGATGGTCTTTTCGTTGCGGAGTTCGACGCCGTTTTCCAGCCGCTCGAGCTGATCCTGCCGGAAAGGATCGGCCGTTGTTATCTGATAGATTTTGGGAACCTTTTTGCGGGGTGACGTATACCGGTGAATGAAATTGCCGTCATCAGACAGAAGCAGCATGCCGGTCGTGTCCTGATCGAGTCTTCCGACACACTGCAATCCTCTGTGGATGAACGGCGGCGGGAACAGGGAAAAAACGCTCGGATGATGTTGTGGCTGGTGCGAACATTCATAACCGGCAGGTTTGTTCAGAACGAGATACAGTTTTTTCCGGTATTCCCATTGTTCGCCATCTATGCAAAATGACAAGTTGTCCGTCTCGATTGGCAGTCCCGGGTCCGTACAGATGATTCCCCCGATTTCAACACGGTGCTCGAGAACAAGGCTTCGGCAGAATTTGCGGCTGCCGAAGCCCTGGCATTGCAGCATCTTTTCCAGTGTCATGTTCATGACGACATTGTACGAGAATTTCTGGGCACAAACTTGAAAATCGGTTTTGTGTCATTATATAGTTTGCAGGCAATAAAAAACCCCACTGCATGTGGGGTTTTGGAACCTGATCCAATGGCCAGAGTTACAAGGATTGGATGTTGGAAGCCTGCTTGCCTTTGGGGCCCTGTGTGACTTCAAATTGAACCTTCTGACCTTCTTTCAAGGTTTTGAAGCCACTCATGTTGATTGCGGAAAAGTGAGCGAACAAGTCCTCACCTCCGTCTTCCGGGGTAATAAAACCGAAGCCTTTAGAATCGTTAAACCACTTGACTGTACCAGTTGCCATAAAAGAGGGTCTTTCTATAAATGCATTATACTCACGAAACCATCGGAAAAAATTGAATTTGATCCGAACCAGTCCTTTTATTTTCCTGCCGCTGACAAAAGCGGGACCAAGCCCTTATCAACAGGTCCATTGTTGGCATAAAGATAGGCAAAGTCAAGCAATTTTCCCAAAAAAGGATGGATTCTTGAGAAATGCCAAAAATTTGATGGTGGTGGTACAACCCGGAAAAAATCACGGGCTGCACGAACAGGTAAAAACACGTATTATCAATTCTGGACTTGCGCTCGCGCACAAGTGAAAATGTATAGTCGATATAAAGTTGAAGCAATGGTGACACAACAGGGAAACGAGGCGCTTCTGGAGGAAGAAGCGACTGTTCTGAAACCACCCTCGATGTACAGGGTAATTCTTTTGAATGACGATTTCACACCGATGGATTTCGTGATTTTCGTATTGCAGGAGTATTTTCACAAGGATACGGAAGCGGCTACACGGATTATGCTCAAAGTTCACCGCGAAGGAAAAGGCGTTTGCGGCGTTTTTCCCAAGGATATCGCCAGCACGAAAGTGGGACAGGTTGTAAGACATGCCCGTCAGGAAGGGCATCCGTTGCAATGCACGATGGAGGAAGCATGATTGCGCAGGAATTGGAAGTCAGTTTGCATATGGCCTTTGTAGAGGCGCGTCAGGCACGATATGAATTCATAACAGTCGAGCATCTGCTGCTGGCATTGCTGGACAATCCTTCAGCGTCCGAAGTGCTCAAGGCGTGCAATGCCAATCTGGATGAGCTCAGAAAGGCACTTGGCGATTTTATCCGGGAGAATACTCCGGTCGTTCCGGGAACGGCAGAGGTGGATACGCAGCCGACACTCGGTTTCCAGCGTGTCATCCAGCGGGCGATTATGCATGTGCAGTCCGCATCGAATGGCAAGAAGGAAGTGACGGGGGCGAATGTGCTGGTCGCCATTTTCGGGGAAAAAGATTCCCATGCCGTTTATTACCTGCACCAGCAGGGAGTGACCCGTCTGGACGTGGTCAACTATATTTCTCATGGCGTTCGCAAAAACGCGCAACCCGATGCACCGAAACAGACTGAAGGGGCCGAGGAGGTACAGGGTGATTCTGCATCCGGCAAGGATTCCCCGCTGGAACTTTATACCCAGAATCTGAACAGGGAAGCTGTTGCAGGCCGGATCGATCCATTGATCGGTCGTGAAAGTGAAATCGACCGGGTCATTCAGGTATTGTGCCGCCGGCGCAAAAACAATCCGTTGCTTGTCGGTGAGGCCGGTGTCGGCAAGACGGCGATTGCCGAAGGACTGGCGTGGCGGATCACCCAAAAGAATGTTCCCGAGGTACTGCAAAATGCTGTGGTATTTGCACTCGATATGGGAGCGCTTCTGGCCGGAACGAAATACCGCGGCGATTTTGAACAGCGCCTAAAAGCGGTGTTGAAGCAGCTGAACGATAATCCGGGGGCCATTCTGTTTATTGACGAAATCCATACGATCATCGGTGCGGGGTCTGCATCGGGAGGAACGCTGGATGCATCGAATCTGCTGAAACCCGCTTTGTCCAGCGGGCAGCTCAAATGCATAGGGGCGACCACTTTTACCGAATTTCGCAACGTATTCGAGAAAGATCATGCTTTGGCAAGACGGTTCCAGAAAATCGATATCAATGAACCGACCGTTGAGCAGACAGTACAGATATTGCGTGGACTGAAATCCCGTTTTGAGGACCATCACAATGTCAAATATTCCGTTTCGGCACTGATTACGGCTGCGGAACTGTCGGCCCGTTTCATCAATGACCGGCATTTGCCGGACAAGGCCATCGATGTTATTGACGAAGCGGGGGCCGCCCAGCGGGTATTGCCGAAATCGAAGCAGAAAAAGACAATCGGTAAAGCTGAAATTGAGGATATCATCGCCAAAATTGCCCGCATACCGCCACAAACTGTCAATCAGGATGACCGGAGCAAATTGCAGAATCTGGAACGGGATCTGAAGAATGTCGTTTTCGGCCAGGATGCCGCCATTGATGCATTGTCAGCCAGCATCAAGATGGCTCGTGCCGGACTCGGCAAAACGGACAAACCGATTGGCGCTTTTCTGTTCTCCGGGCCGACCGGTGTCGGGAAAACCGAAGTGGCCCGGCAGCTTGCCTTTGCACTGGGTATTGATCTGATCCGTTTCGACATGTCCGAATATATGGAACGTCATGCCGTCAGCCGGATGATCGGTGCGCCTCCGGGTTATGTCGGGTTCGATCAGGGAGGATTGCTGACGGAAGCCATTACCCGGAAACCTCATGCGGTACTGCTGTTGGATGAAATCGAAAAGGCACATCCGGATATTTTCAGCATCCTGTTGCAGGTGATGGATCACGGTACTTTAACGGACAATAACGGGCGTAAGGCGGATTTTCGCAACGTCATCATTATCATGACGACCAATGCCGGTGCGGAAAGTCTCCAGAAGTCGTCAATAGGATTTACCGGCAGCAAGGAGGCCGGCGATGAGATGGCCGATATCAAACGCATGTTTACGCCAGAATTCAGAAACCGGCTTGACGCGATTATCAGTTTCAGGGCATTGACTGAGGAAATCATTCTGCGTGTGGTCGACAAGTTCCTGATGCAGCTTGAGGAACAGTTACATGAGAAAAAGGTCGATGTGGTCTTTACTGAACCCTTGCGGCGTATGCTGGCCCGAAAAGGTTTCGATCCGTTGATGGGGGCACGACCGATGTTGCGTCTGATACAGGATCTTATCAGAAAAGCGCTGGCGGATGAGCTTCTTTTCGGCCGGCTTGTTGACGGGGGGGCCGTTGTCGTCGATATAGACGACAAGGATGAAATCAGACTGGTTTTCCCTGAGAAAACGGAATCCTCTTCCGCTGTACCGGAAAACAAGGCACTGGAACTGGAGTAGCTCACCGGAAATGTTGGAAAGCCTGTCTTGCGTGACAGGCTTTTTTCCGTGTATCAGAATGTCCAGAGAAAATCCAGTAATGCAATGGGCATGCAATAAAGTAGCAGTGATGCGAAACGGGCCGGCGAAACACGTTGCATGACAGTTTTCCGGCCCAGCCAGCACGAGACGGCTGTAGCCTGAATCAGGATGACTGCTTCAAAAGGAGTCGCCCATGCCAGGCTGACGCCATATTCCTGCCAAATGGAAAAACCGATCCGGCACAATCCCAGAAATATGCTCCAGCCGATGAGCGGGATAAGACAGTAAGCCAGCTGTCGCCATAAAATCGCATCACCGGCCAGCTTGCCGGCCATGCGGAGAAAAACGTAAACGAACAGGCCAAGCAATGTTCCGGTTATGACAATGAAAAAGAGTCGGTAAAAGGAAACCGGACTGTCGGCCAACCACCAGGGCAGATTCAGATGCATAGGCATTCCAATTGCCGTTATCCAGTCAATGAACCATCTGTACAGGCGGCTTGTATGCCATGCGAGAGACATGGTGCAAATACCGGTTATTCCCCAGACCAGCAAAAAGAGTTCCGATCCGGTAATCGCCCGGGGGTTTGCGGAAATGATTTCTTGTATCGGGCTTCTGGCGGCAAACTCGACAGCATTGCGGTAACCGCTGCAACGGCCGCAGGCGTGACAGGCGGAAGTGCTTGTCATTTGCCGGATATTGATCAACGGTGCGCAATTGATACGTTTGACTGTACCAGTAAAATTTTTCCATTTTTCCCTGTCCACACGGAAATGGAAAAAAGACAACTTTGCCAGCAGACCGAAAAAACCATTTCCTGGACACAGATACATGCACCAGACGCGTTTTCCATTTCCGTACAGATAACCGGTAAGAAGGGCGAGGCATGTCGGGATTCCCAATAAGACCAGTGTCGCGGGAAAATATTCATAAAAACCGGTCATCTGGCCATATAAAGTCGTTCCGACCAGTACCGTACATGGCCAGCCTTTCCAGCGTATCCAGCGGGGAATGGAGCGTTTTTTTCCGTATTCGCTGACGAATTCGGTCAGTGTTCCGTCAGGACAGAAAATACCGCACCAGAATCGTCCGAACAACATCATACCCAATACGATCAAGGGCCATCCGATTCCCCAGAATAAAAGCCGGGCGGTCAGTCCGGTTTCAGGTTCGGCTATCCATACCGGGATGAAAAGCAGGGAAAAATAGACGAGTACCATCGACCATTGGATAATGGCGATGATTTTCGGGTGGTTTTCGAGTGCATTGCCAAAACGGGCGGCTCCGGATTTGACAAATCCCTCAGAACAATCGAAAGCGGGTTGATTTGCCGACGGTTCATGGCGAAGGCCGGCTTTTAGAATGTCCCTTCCGGATATTTCGGATTTGTCGGATAAGTCTTTTTCAGCCACTTTCATTGACTCGGTATTTTCAAGGTTCTTGTCCTTGTTGAAGAACAGATGCAATAATGCATGCCATATGTCGGAAGCGGTTTTGGCATTTCCTGTACGGAAATCGCCAGTGGTTTGCCGTATCCGGATTGATAAACGTTTATTCAGGAAAACAGATTATGCCTTCACATGTTATCACCTTGGCGAATGGTATCACGATACCGACTCTGGGTCAGGGTACCTGGTTCATGGGAGAATCCTCGTCGTCCAGAAAGGATGAAATCGCCGCTTTGCAAAAAGGGATCGATCTGGGAATGACATTGATCGATACAGCGGAAATGTATGCTTCAGGCGGTGCGGAAAAAGTGACCGGGGAAGCGATCGCCGGAAGACGTGACAAGGTATTCCTTGTCAGTAAGGTACTGCCGGGCAATGCCAGCCGGAAAGGAACCATTGCCGCTTTTGAGCGTAGTCTCAAGCGTCTTGGAACGGATTATATCGACTTGTATCTGCTTCACTGGCGGGGAGGATATCCACTCGATGAAACGTTCGATGCCATGGAAAGACTGCTTGATGCCGGAAAAATCAGGGCGTATGGCGTATCCAATTTCGATCTCGACGACATGCAGGAAGCGTCGCAGTATGACCGGGGCCATATTTGCGTCAATCAGGTTTTGTACAATCTGGCATCAAGAGGCATCGAGTGGGATCTGCTTGGCTGGCTGAGAAAACGCAATGTCGCCGTGATGGCTTATTCTCCGCTGTATCAGACACGTCTTTTGAAGAGTCCCGGACTCAAAAGGATGGCGGAGGAACTATCCATTACACCGGCGCAGCTGGCGCTGGCATGGCTTCTTCATCAGGGAACGATACCGATTCCGAAATCATCCAGTGTCAAGCGGGTTGAGGAAAACCGCAAAGCCTGGGATATTGTCCTGGAACCTGAAATACTGGGAAAACTGGACGGTATTTTCCCGCCTCCGGATCACAAAATGCCGCTGGACGTCCTGTAAGCTTATGGCAATACGGGACGGTTGTTTGCGGTGGCAGGGCCGTCCAAGAGGCCCTGTGCGGCAAACTGCCGGATGATCCGGATTGAGTCGATATCGGTTTCTTTGTAGGCGGAGCGCCGGAAATCGTTGTACATGGCTTCCGGGCCTTCGTCTATTGCGGAATCCTCATAAATGAAACGAACGAAAAAACGGCCCGGAAACGGTTCGTCAATCGAGATTTCAAGTCGCGACTCGATGATTTCGCCTTGTGCCGGAATGTGGAACAGCAGCTTTTGCATCGGAACAAATTCGACTTTGTCCCTGACCTTGAATTTTCCGAAATCAAGTACACGTTTAATCACGTTTTCCGATTCTTCCGTTATTTCACAGGCATCCATGTGCGGAATGAACAGAGTCGGCTCCTTGGCACGCAAAAGCAGCCCGAACCATAATTGTTCGCGGTTGAGTAAGTCAGCGCGGGGATCGTCAAAATTGTTGATTTCAATCAGATGTTCAAATTTCATGTGAGTTCGTTCTGGCTGGTTAATGCCGACAATAATCAATAACCGATCTGAAAAGATTGCTGAGGCATATTATTCGAAATACCCGTGTTCGAATGAAAATCCCTTGATAAATTCGGAAACGGGCAATCGTTTCGCTCCGGGTTTCTGCAGTTCCAGTATCCGGATCGATCCTTTGCCGCAGGCAACAACAATGCCGTTTTCATCTGCGGAAAGTATCTGACCGGCTTTTTCGGCAGCAGGCGAGTGATCACTGGCTACGGCTTTCCATATTTTAAGCGGGGTATCCCGAAATTTTGCCGTGCAACCCGGAAAAGGATTGAAGGCCCGTATTTTGTTGATGATTTCCGTAGCAGGAAAGCTGAAATCCAGTCCGGCTTCTTCCTTGCGGATTTTGGCGGCATAAATGGCAGCGTTTTCATCCTGAATGACGGGATGGGCCGATCCTTCTTCCATTTTCTTTAATGCAGCCAGGATCAGTCGCCCACCCAGATCGGCAAGTTTGTCATGAAGTTCGGCTGCATTGATATGGTGATCGATGGGGATTGATTCACTGACCAGAACGGGACCGGTATCAAGTCCTTCTTCCATCTGCATGATGGATACCCCTGTTTCCGTATCACCTGCTTCAATTGCGCGCTGGATGGGCGCCGCCCCCCGCCAGCGGGGAAGCAGGGAAGCGTGAATGTTCAGACAACCGTATTCGGGCAGACCAAGGAAGGCTTTCGGCAAGATCAGGCCGTAAGCGACAACAACCATGACATCCGGTTCGATTTGGCGAACGAGCTCGTAAACCCTTTTCGCTTCTTCAGCATGTTTGCCGTCGAAGCGGAGGGAAACGGGCTGTTCGACGGGAATGTCGTGCGAGATGGCCAGTTTCTTGACGGCAGAAGGCTGCAGTTTCATACCACGGCCAGCCGGCCGGTCGGGCTGGGTCAGGACGAGTTCGACTTGGTGGCCGCCACGAATGAGCGAATCAAGAGCCTTGCCGGCAAATTCGGGTGTTCCTGCAAAAACAATTTTCATCGTCTGTTTCCCTGATTCTGCCCTTTGGAACCCGAACCGCTTTTTTTCAGTTCACGTTCTTCCTTGAGCAGTTTTTTCTTGATGCGGTTCCGTTTCATCGGTGAAAGGTAATCGACAAACACATGGCCTTTCAGATGGTCTATTTCATGCTGGATGCAGACAGCGAGTAGTCCTTCTGCCTTGACCTCGAATTCATTGCCGTTTTCGTCCTGCGCACGTACCGTTACTCTGGCAGGTCTTTCGATTTCGTCATAAATGCCGGGCAATGAGAGACAGCCCTCTTCGAACAGGGCTTTTTCGTCACTGGCTTCGATAATTTCCGGATTGACAAAAACCCTCAGTTCATCCCGTTTTTCTGAAACATCAATAACAACGATACACTGGTGGACATTGATTTGTGGTGCAGCCAGACCGATACCCGGAGCTTCGTACATCGTTTGCGCCATATCCTGCACCAGTGTTTTCAGATCGGTATCGAATCGGGTGACAGGTTTTGAAGGTTTCAGCAAACGTGGATCGGGGTAACGCAAAATCGGTAAACGTGCCATTTGTCTGTATCAGGAACAACAATCAGGTGAAGAATCTTGCCAGCCGGTATTTTCCTAGGCAGAATCTGCATGAAAAATCTGTTTTTCGTTTTTCAGTAATGATCCGATCGCCGGAACATTACAAGACCAAAAGTTTAGCATAGCCACTTTTTTTCTGCGCTGAAAACGGAAGCCGCGTTTCCGGTGCAAAAATTCCGGTTTGGATTCAACAGTGAAAGCCGACATTGAGTAAACAGATACCTTACGATAAAGAGGAACTGGCAGCATGGGTCCGTCTGGTCCTGACTCCGGGAATCGGCATTCGTACCGCCCATAAGATGCTTGTGGCCTACGGTTTGCCCCAGAATATTTTCATGGCATCCTATCAGGAATTGCAACGTATCGTGTCTCCGCAAATAGCGGATGCCATTTGCGCACCGCTTTCGGAAACCATCCGGGAACAGATCGGAAAGACGGAAAGGTGGCTTGACGAACCGGGAAATACCATTCTGACATTGGCGGACAGCCGTTATCCCGGATCGTTGCTTGAAATACCTGATCCACCTCTTATGCTCTATGTCAAGGGAAGGGTGGAGTTGCTTTCGAAACCGTCAATTGCCATTGTCGGCAGCCGCAATGCCACGGCACAGGGGTGTATCGATGCAGAAAAATTCGGTTGTTCTCTTTCCGATGCCGGTCTGACGATCATTTCCGGACTGGCGCTCGGAATTGATGCGGCGGCGCATCGGGGCGGGCTGAAAGGGAGCGGATCGACTGTCGCTGTTATCGGTACAGGAGCCGATATCATATATCCGGCAAGAAACAGGGAGCTGGCGCATCAAATCGCACGAGAAGGATGTATAGTCAGTGAATTCCCGCTCGGAACCGGGCCGCTGGCCTCGAATTTTCCCAGACGAAACCGTGTAATCAGCGGTTTGTCGGGAGGTATACTGGTTGTCGAAGCGGCAGCGAGATCCGGCTCATTGATCACTGCACGGACAGCGATCGATCAGGGGCGTGATGTTTTTGCCATTCCCGGTTCCATCCATTCTCCCTTGTCGAGAGGGTGTCATGCGTTGATCCGGCAGGGAGCCAAACTGGTTGAGACATCTCAAGACATTCTGGAGGAATTGAAACACTATAACCCTGTTGCCAATTCGCAGGCAGATCGTCGTGAACCTGAAAGCGCGGCATTGACGGAAGATATTGTCTCCCGGATAGGATTTGATCCGGTGGATACCGATACCTTGTGCGAGCGATGCAGGCTGGATGCCGCGACATTGAATGTCGAATTGCTCAAACTGGAGCTGGCCGGCGAAATCGAATGCCTGCCGGGAGGGTTGTATCGCAGGCTGGTATCTTCCGTCTGAATAGATCAGTTGCCGAATTGAAGGGAAACATGTCAAACGGATCCGGTGTTGGTAAAAAATGAAATTTGCCATTTTCTTTTCCAGACATTGAATCGTTTGCTTGCAGAGGGTGGCCTTCTCACATTATCATTTTCCGCTCTGTATCCGGATATGTTTCTGTTAGATAAAAAAGTATTGCCGGTTTCGATTTCCTTTTGTACTTCGTTTTTATGACCAAAACACTCATCATTGCCGAAAAACCGTCTGTCGCGAACGACATTGCGAAAAGTCTCGGCGGATTTACCAAAGAGGGTGATTATTTCGAGTCGGAGCAGTATGTGCTGACTTCGGCCGTCGGTCATCTTCTGGAAATCAAGGCACCGGAGGAGTATGAGGTCAAACGCGGCAAATGGAGTTTTGCCAATTTGCCTGTTATTCCTCCCGATTTCGCCCTGGAACCGATTGCCAAGACTGAATCGCGTCTCAAACTGCTGAATAAACTGATTCGCAGAAAGGATATCTCGACTATCGTCAATGCGTGTGATGCCGGTCGTGAAGGAGAACTGATTTTCCGGCTGATTGCGCAATATACGAAAGCCAAACAGCCTATCAAGCGTTTGTGGCTCCAGTCGATGACTCCAGCGGCTATTCGCGACGGTTTCAAGCATTTGCGTGACGATGAGGAAATGTTGCCGCTTGCCAGAGCAGCAAGAAGCCGTTCGGAAGCCGACTGGCTGATCGGTATCAACGGCACGCGGGCCATGACGGCTTTCAACTCGAAAGAAGGCGGTTTTTTTCTGACAACGGTAGGCAGGGTCCAGACACCGACGCTTTCGATCGTTGTCCAGCGTGAAGAAAAAATCAAGAATTTTGTTCCCCGGGATTATTGGGAAGTCAGGGCCGAGTTTGTCTGTGCAGGAGGGGTTTATGAAGGCAAATGGCTGGATGCTGATTTCAAAAAGGATGAGGCGGATCCTGAAAAGAGAGCGGAACGCCTGTGGAGTCGTGCGGCGGCTGATGCCATTGTCGCTGCCTGTCTTGGAAAAAACGGGACAGTGACGGAAGAATCGAAGCCGACAACCTCCATTTCGCCGGCTCTTTTCGATCTGACCAGTTTGCAGCGGGAGGCCAATGCCCGTTTCGGTTTTTCGGCAAAAAATACTCTGGCGCTTGCCCAGGCGTTATACGAAAGGCACAAAGTCCTCACATATCCGAGAACGGATTCACGACATTTGCCGGAAGATTATCTGCAGACCAGTATGCAAACGCTGGAATGTCTCACCGGAAATGCCGGTTATGAGTCATATGCTTCGCAGATTCTGCAAAACCGTTGGGTTCGTCCGAACAAACGCATATTCGACAATAAAAAAATATCGGATCACTTCGCCATTATTCCGACAACGCAATTACCGAAGAACCTTTCCGAGCCGGAACAAAAACTGTACGATCTTGTTACACGCCGGTTTATGGCCGTATTTTTCCCGGCCGCAGAATTTCTGGTTACTACCCGTTTTACGGAAGTCGCCGGACATCGTTTTAAGAGCGAAGGCCGTGTCATGACCAAACCGGGTTGGCTGGCCGTTTATGGCAGGGAAATACCGGCTTCCGGGAAAAACAGCGATAATGATCGTTTGCTGGTACCGGTTTCTCCCGGTGAAGCCGTTTTGGCGGATAAAGTGCTGGCAGATGAACTGGTTACGAAACCGCCAGCCCGTTATACGGAAGCCACTCTGCTTTCCGCCATGGAAGGTGCCGGCAAACTGGTTGAGGATGAGCTGCGAGAGGCCATGATGGGCAAAGGGCTTGGTACACCGGCTACCCGCGCAGCGATCATTGAAGGTTTGCTGACTGAAAAATATCTCTTGCGGGAAGGGCGCGAACTTATTCCGACACCGAAGGCATTCCAGTTGATGACGTTATTGAAAGGACTGGGGGTCAAGGAATTGACTTTGCCGGAGTTGACCGGTGAATGGGAGTTCAAACTGGCCCAGATGGAAAAGGGACAAATCAGTCGCGAAGAATTCATGCAGCAAATCGCGCAAATGGCCCAGATTATCGTCAAGCGTGCCAAGGAGTATGACGAGGATACGATTCCGGGTGATTATGCGACCTTGAAGACGCCATGTCCGAAGTGTGGTGGCGAGATACGGGAAAATTATCGCCGTTTCGCCTGTACAAAATGTGACTTCTCAATCAGTAAAACTCCCGGGAGCAGACAGTTTTCCGTACCGGAAGTGGAAGAGTTGCTTGAAAATGGCCAGATCGGTCCATTGCAGGGGTTCCGTTCAAAAATGGGACGCCCCTTTGCTGCTATTCTGAAAATTGTTCCGGATGCCGAAAAGGACAATTTCAAGCTTGAATTTGATTTCGGACAGCCTCAGGCGGAAGATGCGGAAGCACTGGATCTTTCGGGCAAAACTCCTGTCGGGAGTTGCCCGAAATGTCATGGCCAGGTTTACGAAGCCGGTCTGTCCTATCTGTGTGAAAATAGCGTGACCAAGCCGAAGACCTGTGATTTCCGAAGCGGGCGTATCATTCTTCAGCAAGAGATCGCACCGGAACAGATGGCAAAACTTTTGAAAGAAGGGCAAACAGATTTGTTGCCGGGATTCGTTTCACAGCGTACACACAGACCATTCAAGGCCTATCTGGCTTTGGGAAAGGATGGAAAGGTCAGTTTCAAATTCGAGGAAACCTCGGCAAAAGCATCTGCCGCCGTGAAGAAAAAGGCGTCGTCTTCTGCCAGAACAAAAGCCGCAGGTGACAATAAAACAGCAACGCCCCGGAAAACAGCTGCCAGGAAGACAACCGTCCGGAAGACGGCGGTGACGAAAGAAAAAAAAGAGGAATAATGGAAATTTTGCTGGTAAAAAAGGAGGCCTCAAGCCTCCTTTTTTACATCAGCCTAACGGTGTCCAAGTACGGGATGCGGCTGGTAAGGTTTTTCCAGTTCGGCCATTTCGTCTTCGGATAATTTGACCGTTGTTGCCGAAATGGCTTCATCCAGTTGATACAGTTTCGATGCGCCGACAATCGGAGCGGTGACTCCCTTGTGAAGCAGCCATGCATAAGCGACCTGTGCGTTGGAAAGTCCCTTCTGACCGGCTACTTTGGTCAATGCGTTCACGACGTCGAAGTCGGCTTCAGTATAAAAGACACGTAATGCCATCTCATCTGTTTTGGCACGAGATGTCGCAGAATTGTTTTTACTGGCATCCCTGTCGTCAGGCTTACGGTTGCCGGCCAAAAATCCACGGGCCAGCGGGCTCCATGGAATCAGGCCGATCCCCTGATCCTTGCATAACGGTATCATTTCTCTTTCTTCCTCGCGATAAGCCAGGTTGTAGTGATTTTGCATGGAAATGAAACGGGACCAGTTGTTTTCCCTGGCGATCTGCTGGGCCTTGGCGAATTGCCATGCCCACATGCTGGAGGCGCCGATGTAGCGGACCTTGCCGGATCGGACGACATCGTTTAAGGCTTCCATGGTTTCCTCAATTGGCGTGGAAGGATCCCAGCGATGGATCTGATACAAGTCGATGTAATCGGTTCCGAGCCGCTTTAACGAGGCATCGACTGATGCGAAAATGTGTTTTCTGGATAATCCACTGGTATTGGGGGGAATTCGGGGAGGATGGGCCGATGCCGCGTCAGCGGTAACATCGTTGGAAACATGGAAATAAACTTTTGTCGCTATGACGATTTCGTCCCGTCTGGCATATTCCTTGAGCAACTTTCCGGTAAGCGTTTCCGACAAACCGTTTGAATACGAATTGGCCGTATCAAAAAAATTGATTCCGGCTTCAATCGCTTTCCGGATAAACGGACGGGATGCCGATTTGTCCAGAACCCATGGGCGCCATTTGGGGGAACCGTAAGTCATCATGCCGAGACAGATGCGGGATACTTTCAATCCGCTTGTCCCGAGATTGATGTATTCCATCGTTTATCCTTTCGCTCAGTTATGTTTCTTGGATGTCTTGACCGGTTCGACACCCAGCTGTTTCAGTTTGCGATAGAGATGGGTGCGTTCAAGTCCTGTTTTTTCGGCAACACGCGTCATGCTGCCTCCTTCCTGTGCCAGATGATGTTCGAAATAGATCCGTTCGAACATATCCCTGGCTTCACGCAATGGCAAATCGAACGACAAAAGAGATGTATTGATGACATTCGGGTTATTGACCGTACTGGCGGGTGCCTGAAGCGGAACGCTGCCGGATATGGTGCCCGTTCTTGACTCGTGAATGGCGATATTCTGTTGTGCGACAGTGACCGGAACCGGGCGGTTTTTTTCCTGATTGCGTGCGAGTCCCTGCTGTACGGCCTGAAGCAGTTTTTGCAGGGCGATCGGCTTTTCGAGAAAGTTCATCGCGCCGATACGGGTGGCTTCAACGGCGGTATCTATCGTGGCATGTCCCGACATCATAATGACGGGCATCGTCAGATAGCCGTCTCTCTGCCATTCTTTCAACAGGGTGACACCGTCGGTATCGGGCATCCAGATATCCAGTAAAACCAGATCGGGGGTTTCCGCAGCACGTGCTTCACGTGCCTGCTGTGCATTTTCTGCTGTTTGTACGACGTGCCCTTCATCGGACAGAATTTCCGAAAGAAGTTCACGTATTCCCATTTCATCGTCGACTACCAGAATATTTGCCATATCTTAAAATCTAGAATATTTGTTATTTTGTTTCTAATTTATCCCGTCATTTTCTGACTGGCCGGTGAAGCCAGTTGCAGGAAGAGAATAGAAACTTTTGCTCCATTTGTATCGGTTCGGTTTTGCACGTCAATACGTCCGCCGTGCTCATCAACAATCTTTTTGACCATCGCCATACCCAGGCCGGTACCGCGCTCTTTAGTCGTAATGTAAGGTTCAAAAATGCGTGCCAGTATCTTGTGAGCAAACCCTGGTCCATTATCCATGACAGAAAGTCTAACTGCAATGCAGATTTTGCCTGAAGCGTCCTGATAATTAACTTTTTCGGTAATTAATTCGATGCTCGGGATGTAGTGTTCGCGGTTTTGCACTTCACTGACGGCATCCTGTGCATTTTGCAGCAAATTATGGATAACCTGCCTCAGTTGCGTTTCGTCACCCATGATATCCGGCAGATCGGCAGCGAGACAGGTATGGACCGTTTGATGCGAGTCGTTGCCGGAATACAGGTGAACGATTTCTTCTGCCAGTGCATTCAAATCCAGCGGTTTCAGAAAAGCCGGGGGTGTTTTGGCGAAATTCCTGAAATCGTTCACCATCTGTTTCATGGACGTGACCTGATTGACGATCGTGTCGGTACTTTTTTTCAGAATGGCTGCATCCTGCTCGGAAAGTTTTTCGTGCAGTTTCATTTGCAATCTTTCCGCGGAAAGCTGGATAGGCGTAAGCGGATTCTTGATTTCATGCGCCAGTCGTCTGGCGACTTCCCCCCAGGCAATGGAGCGCTGGGCTGAAATGACTTCCGTGATATCGTCGAAAACGACAATGTAACGGTTTTCATTGTTGACCAGATGGGAAGAACCTCGGGCCAGCAGAGTGATATCGGTTTCGTTCGGTATGTCCGGGTTGTGGGGGATTTCGATTTGTTGTTGCCAGTGAAGGTCCCCGGAACCATTGTTTGCTGCAGCCTGTGCCAGAAATTCGGAAAAAGCTTTTGTGATGGCGCTGCAAAAGACGGAAAGGCCTTCGATATCAGACAGTCGTTGTCCGATAAGTGGTGTCAGATCCTGTCTTAAAATCCGCGCTACAGGACTGTTGCATCCGATGAGTTTGAATTCATGATCAAGAACGATGACTCCCGCGGACATGTTTGCAAGAACCGATTCAAGATAAACTTTTGCCGCTTCCAGATCGGCACGGCTTTTTTCTGCCTGTGCACGCGCTTCCGCAAGCTGGTGGGTCATGGCATTGAAGGACTGGGTCAGCGTACCCAGCTCATCATTGCTGGAAACGATCGGTCGGGGAGAGAGATTTCCTTCCGAAACCGCTTTGGTTCCCTGTGCCAGAAGCAGCAGAGGTCTTGCAAGGTTGGATGCGATCTGGAATGCGCTGGCGATGGCACCGAAAATGGCCAGTAGCAGGGTAAGCGACAAAGTGACGATGTATATCTTGCGCAGTCCCGATCTTGAAAGAGACCGGATCTGGTATTCACTGTAGGCGGCCCGTAATGCTTCGGCGTTGTTGGCGACGTTTGCCGGCATTTTCTGCAATAGTTGGAGATAATAGGGTTCGTTTTGCAAAGATACCGACAGACTGTGCACAGGAATTCCGACGATGACACGGATCATCAGATCCGTTTCCTGCCGGTCAATGGTGGAAGGGTCGTCAATTTCGCCCTCAATGGCAGAATAAAGCGATGTCATGCGGACCTGATGCAGCATGGCCGCAGATGGAAGTTCGGGAACCAGTGATGTGTTGGTGGTGCCTGAAGTGGCAACAAGATGTCCTTTGCTGTTGACGACAATGGCTTCGATATTGTCGTTATCGTTTCTGAAACGTGTTAACAGGAGCGTCTGTTCGGAAAGGGATTGTCCTGCCAATTCATTGGCAAGACGATTGGCCTGAACGGTCAGTTCTTCTTTCGATGTTTCCAGAATCGACTGTGCCAGTTTAACGCCGGAATCGAGTGCGGATTCCACACGGACATCAAACCAGGATTCGATGGAACGTGATACGAACTGGACGGAAACGACATAAATGACGGCACCGGGCAGAATTCCCATCAGAGCAAACAGAACGACCAGCCGGGTCATCAATTTCGAACCGAATTTCCCGCGTCTGTAGCGGTTGATCAGACGGATCAGCATCCAGACAACCAGAATCAGAAGCGAGAACGCGACAAGAATATTCACGCCGACAAGCCATGAATAATTTCTGTCGAAAAATTCGGAATTTTCCGAGGCGGATGCAAGCAGAAAGAGCAGAATGCTCATTATTGCACCGCCAACGATCCACAGATAACGTAAAACGCGAGTCACTTTTTATTTTTCGTAAGGCACATATGAGAATCGTCTCCAGTCGGAGACAAGTCTCCAGTCACGGTTATTTAAGGCGTTTATCTGGAACGGTTTGGGCAACTGCGAGACGTCGAGCATGACTCGTACGGAAACGTTATATTTTTCACCGGCAGACAGATCGGATTTATCCGCTATCGTCCAGCTGGGGGGATAACGGATTGCCGACAATGCATCTTCCAGAGTACTGTAATTTCTTTGCAGGGTACCGGGAATGGATATGCTGTATTGTCGTGTCAGGACATTATAGGAAATCCGGGTCGTTCTTGATTTGGAAACGGGTACCTCGTCGAACCAGAATGTTCTGGGACGGTTGATCTCGATTTCCGTTTTGAAATAAAGCGGAATTCCATGCGAAAGGGTTTCTTCGAGACTGTGATTGAAATCCAGTGAGAAACTGGTCAACAATTTATAGGTATCGTCGGAATACTCGATCCTTGCCGTATTGATCTGAATGTCATCGGCAGCAAAAGACAATACCGGATTCATTGCCATCGTTGCGAAAACAAGAAAGGACAGGAATTGTAGTAATCGGCGTATCACGGCGTCTGACCATAAAATGTATTATTCAGTATATATAATAGCGTGTTATGTTTTTTTAAACAAAGCATAAAACAGGCCATCATGATCGATCAGATCTTTGGCGGTCGGCAAAAGCTGTCCTGGTGCCTCAAGCCTCTGTGCGCCGAAGCGGGCTGAAAATGTTCTGGCCTGTTGTTCCGATTCTTCGGGCCAGATGGAACAGGTAGCCAGTAACAGTTTTCCTCCCGGCTTCAGCATGGACCACAGATTTTCCAGAATCCGCATCGAAAGGTCGGACAGTTCCTGTGAATCCGCAGGTCTTCTCAACCAGCGGATATCAGGTTGACGTCTGGTGATACCGGAAGCGGTACAGGGAACATCAGCCAGAATGCAATCGAATGGTTTTTTGTCCCACCAGTCCTGTTTTGTGGCATCCCCCTTTTTCGTTCTGGCTTTCAAACCGAGACGTTCCAGATTTTCGTGGATCATCTGTAAGCGCCGATGATCGCAGTCCAGAGCAAGCAAATCAATATTGGCCATCTCAAGCATATGACCCGATTTGCCTCCCGGTGCAGCGCAGGCGTCCAGTACTTTCATGCCGTTTTCCGGATTCAGCAAAGGAGCGGCCAGCTGGGCGGCAGCATCTTGTACCGAAACCAGACCGTCGTTGAATCCCGGAATTTTGTCGACCGGAACCGGATGGGCCAGTTTTACGGCACAAGGACCGATGGCAACCGCATCAATTCCTGCCGAATTCGCCAGCCTGATATAGGCATCGGTCGAGGATTTTCGCCGGTTGACCCGAAGTGTCAGCGGAGGCGGTGTATTTCCGACTTCCAGAATGGATTCCCAGTCGGATGGATAGGCTTCCCGTATGCGGTCGATCCACCAGGCGGGATAATTCCAGCAGGCTTCGGGGCGTTGTCTTGCCGCTTCTAGAAGATCGGTTTGTTCCCGCAAAAAACGTCGCAAGACCGCGTTGACCAGTCCTTTCGCTTTTGAAAGCGTTCGTATTGATGCAGCGGCTTGTACTGCCTGATCAACAACCGTATAAGGTTCGTATCGCAATATGCCGTTTTCCGGCAGCAGCAAGACAAGTGCGCAATGCAACAGATTTTGCAGCAACAAAGGTTCCGGCGGCTTTCGGGTCAGTTTTTCGGTCAGGAACCGGACGAGTCCGAGATTCCTCAGAACATGATACGAAATGTCCTGGATGGCACCCCGTGTGGAGGGGGAAAAAGCCATTCCGGAAAAGACAGTGGAAAGCGCATGGGGCAGTGACCGGCCGTTGATGACACGGCAGATGACTTCAGCTGTGCAGGCCAGACGAAAGGCAAGAGATTCAGGAACCAGTCCACTTTGGGCAAGAAAGTTGATTTTACGGTTGATCACACTGGCTCCTGAAAGCTTTACGGAAAAACCTTGTTATTGAAGAGAGTCGTCCATACCGTCCTGGACCTGTTCCGCAGCGCGTATGACGGCACGGGCCTTGTTTTCCGTTTCCTGCAATTCGGATTCAGGTGAGGAATCCGCCACGATTCCGGCTCCGGCACCGACATAAAGCATGTTTTTATAGATGACACCTGTGCGGATAGCGATGGCCAGATCCATTTCTCCGCCGAAAGAAAGATAACCGCAGGCACCGCCGTAAATACCGCGTTTTACCGGCTCCATTTCGTCAATGATTTCCATGGCGCGGACTTTGGGAGCGCCGGAAAGCGTACCGGCAGGAAAAGTCGCTTTCAGTACATCCAGATTGGACAGGCCAGGTTTCAGAAGCCCTTCGACATTGGAAACGATATGCTGGACGTGAGAATATTTTTCGATGGCCATTTTTTCCGTGACTTTGACACTGCCGATCTTGGCAATTCGTCCGATATCGTTACGGGCCAGATCGATCAGCATGACATGTTCGGCGATTTCCTTGGTATCCGAGAGTAGTTCTGATGCGAGCTGACGGTCTTTTTCCGGTGTAGCTCCCCGCGGGCGTGTCCCTGCAAGAGGTCGGACAATAACTTTACGCCCCTCAGGGGTATTTTCCTGGCGAACCAGAATTTCCGGCGAGGAACCGATGATGTGAAGGTCATCGAAATGGTAGTAATAAAGATAAGGCGAAGGATTGAGGGCTCTTAAGGAGCGGTAAAGCGATAATGGAGAGTCCGTATAGGGTTTTCTCAGGCGTTGGCTCAAAACGACCTGCATGCAATCGCCATTGGCGATGTATTCCTTTGTTTTCCGGACGGCCGCAAGGAAGTCTTCTTTTCTGAAATCGTGAATGACTTCGGTTCTCTGGCTTCCGTTCATGGCCGGCGCGACAGCCGGCGTGTTCAGCATGGCCTTAAGCTCGCGCAGTCTTTGTTTCGCCTGGGAATAGGCTTCAGGACGGTTCGGATCGGCATAGACAATCAGGTAAAGTTTACCTGAAAGATTGTCGATGACGGCCAGTTCTTCCGTCAGCAGGAGCTGGATATCCGGAAATCCGAGATCGTCGTCAGGTGCGGTATCTTTCAGTTTCGATTCGATATAACGGATGGTGTCATATCCGAAATATCCGGCCAATCCGCCGCAAAACCGCGGCAGTCCGGGAGTGATGGCCACTTTGAATCTTGACTGGTATTGTGCGATGAAATCGAGCGGATTGCCTTCGTTTGTTTCCGTAACGATGCCGTTTTTGACAATTTCGGTTTTCGTCCCATGTGAACGCAATACAGTCGACGCAGGAAGGCCAATGAAAGAATAACGGCCGAAGCGCTCGCCTCCCACTACCGATTCGAGCAGGAATGAATTTTTGCCACCGTGGTTGTGTTGCGTCAGTTTCAGATAAAGCGATAAAGGCGTATCCAGATCGGCAATCGCTTCGATAATCAATGGAATACGATTGAAGCCCTGATTGACCAGAGCCTTGAATTCAAGTTCAGTCATGTGTTTCTCCAGTTCGCAGAAGCGGGTAAATTCAGAAAACCGGCCATTTTCAGAAAACGGCCGCAAACTTGGCTAGAAAGATAAAGTTTGCCAGCGTCGCCACAACCCTCCGGAGATAAGTCGGGATTGTGAATACTCGGGTTTTCTGACGAGAAACATGATCGTTAAAATTTCATGAAATAAGGTTGGCTGCTTCCAGCAGACTGGACACAACGGCATCCGGATTCATTTCCTTTACAGGTTTTCCATAATTATAACCATATGGAACCATAAATAGGGAACAACCTGCCGCCCGTGCAGCCTGTGCGTCGTTGACGGAGTCTCCGATAGCGACAGCCTGGTCTGGCCGGCAACCCAGTTTCCTGCAAGCCATCTGCATCGGAAAAGGATCGGGTTTTTTGACGAGAAACGTATCGGAACAGTAGATCAGGTTGAAGTAGGAATAAAGGCCGTTTTTGGAAAGCAGCGGTTCCGTGAATATGGAAGGCTTGTTGGTCACGCATGCAATGCTGAGGCGTTTGTCTTTCATCTGTTCCAGTCCTTCCCTGACACCCGGGAAAACCGTACTGCGTTCTCCATTGACGATTCTGTAGTGTTTGTAAAACAGCGTCATGGCAATATCCATCGTTTTCCCGACTTCGTCGGATTCAAGATGAACGGAGAGGGTGCTGCGTACCAGATTTTGTGTCCCGCGACCAACAAACATGCGAATGGCGGATACCTCGACGGGCGGAAGGGCCAGTTCCTGCAACATTCCGTTCAGGGCGACATCAAGATCGGGGACAGAATCGATCATGGTGCCGTCCAGATCGAGGATGACGACACGGATATCGTTTAACGGTAATTTTCCGGATGGATTTTGCATGGTACGTTCAATCTGAAATGGGGGATATGACGGTATTCAATCTTTCCCGCATCTGACGAATGACGGCAGTGTAGTCGGGGGTGTTGAAAATGGCGGAACCCGAAACGAATGTATCTGCTCCGGCCCGGGCCACTTCGGCAATGTTGTCTGTTTTGATACCACCGTCAACTTCCAGCATGATCTGTTTTCCGGAGGAATCGATCATAGCACGTGCGGTTTCGATTTTTTTCAGGGCATGAGGAATGAATGCCTGGCCACCGAAACCGGGATTGACCGACATGATCAGGATCAAATCGAGTTTGTCCATGACATGAAGCAGATAGTCAAGGGGTGTTGCCGGATTGAAAACCAGACCGGCCTTGCAACCATTGTCATGGATCAATTGCAAGGTGCGGTCAATGTGTTCTGATGCTTCAGGGTGAAAGGAAATGATGTCCGCACCTGCCCTGGCGAAGTCGGGAATGATGCGGTCAACCGGTTTGACCATCAAATGGACATCGATCGGAACATCGACCAGTGGACGGATAGCCGAACATACCATCGGCCCGATAGTCAAATTGGGAACATAATGATTGTCCATGACATCAAAATGGATCATGTCGGCCCCTGCCGCAACGACATTGCGTACTTCATTGCCCAATTGGGCGAAATCTGCGGAAAGAATGCTTGGGGCGATACGATATGTGGTCATGATAAATCGGTATTAACTGGGTAGAAGCCGCTATTTTATACCGGCTGCCTGAAAAAGAACTTTGGCAAGTCGCAAATTCAGTCGTTTTGTACCATCGGATAATGAAATTATTTGAAAAAGAAGAGGATTTTAATGAGTTCTCAAGTATTTGATGTCTCGGTGACGACGAGATACATCGACGACCAGTCCGCGCCTGACAGAGGCAGTTATGTTTTTACCTATTCCGTTACAATCAAAAATACCGGACAGGTCGGTGCGCAGCTGATAGCTCGCCACTGGATCATTACGGATGCAAACAATCATATTGAGGAAATCCGGGGGCTGGGAGTCGTGGGAAGGCAACCGTTGCTGAAACCAGGCGAGGAATTCGAGTATACCAGCGGAACAGCACTCGCGACTCCCCAGGGGTCCATGCAGGGTGAGTTTTTATGTGTTACCGAAAAAGGAGAGCAGTTTCGGGTCTCCATACCGGAATTTGTACTTTCCTTGCCGAGGACGTTACATTAAGGCGTCTTTCAGAAGACCGTACTGTGTTTGTCGGCAAAGAATGGCTTATGATAGCGGGAAACGAGCTTCCGGTTTGAAAGGGGCTATTTCGTTCAACAGATAAACACAGGTAGGTGTCCGGTCATGTTTCATAAACGTTTGTTGTCTTGTTTTTTTCTGATTGGTTTGACAGTCTGGCTTGCCGCATGTACTACCACACCGCCGGTTATCCCTGAGACGGAGCAGATGCCCATGGAAGAACGTCAGCAGGTTTCTTTTTCCGATTTGCCCGGATGGAAAAGCGACAATCTGAAAGACGTTTTGCCGGCGTTCCGGAAATCCTGTCGTGCGATCGGCAAGAAAAAGGATTGGCAAGATGTCTGTGCAAAAGCATATGACATAGATGAGAATGACACCTTTGCCATTCGTTCTTTTTTTGAAACCCATTTCATTCCGTACCGGATCGCTAACGAAAACGGTTCTGAAACCGGACTGGCTACCGGGTATTTCGAACCTCTGTTGAAAGGCAGTCGGGTTCGGAAAGGAAAATTCCGGACAGCTCTGTATCGACAGCCGGATGATTTGCTGGTCATCGATCTGGCCAGCGCCTATCCGCAATTGAAGGGATTGCGCCTGAGAGGAAAACTGGATGGTAACCGGGTTGTCCCCTATGAAACCCGTGCCGAAATTGAAAAATCGGGAAAACTTGCCGGTCATGAAATAGTATGGGTTGATGATGTTCTTGATGCGTTTTTTCTTGAAATTCAGGGATCGGGACGTGTTTACATTCCGGAATCAGGTGAAACGATCCGACTGGCGTATGCTAATCAGAATGGCCGGCCATACCGTTCCATAGGCCGTTATCTGCTCGACAGGGGTGAACTGAAACCGGGGCAGGCATCGTCACAGCAAATCCGGCAATGGATCAGAAGAAATCCCGAACGGTTAAGAGAAGTCCTTGATTCCAACCCAAGTTATGTGTTTTTCAGGGAAGAACGCATAGACGATCCGTCGGAAGGACCCAAGGGGGCTTTGGGTGTTCCATTGACACCGGAACGCTCGATTGCCATTGATCCGCGCCATATTCCGCTGGGCGCCCCTGTTTTTGTTGATACAACACGACCTTACAGTTCTGTACCCTTGCAAAAACTGATGTTGGCACAAGATACAGGTGGAGCAATCAGAGGCGCGGTCAGAGCGGACTATTTCTGGGGGTTCGGTCCTCAGGCTGGCGAAATGGCGGGAAAAATGAAACAGAAACTCAAAGTCTGGCTGCTTCTTCCGAAACAGCCGGAAAATGACAAATGAAAGGTTGACAGACAGGGCTCAACGATAGACAAGAACCGGAACCTGGGCTGTGGCGAGAACTTTTTGCGTTTCGCTGCCAATGAAGAGTTTGTTCAGACCTTTTCGGCCATTGGATGCCATGAAAATGCAGTCGCAATCGTAATCATTGGACGCACGAACGATCTCTTCATGAGGTTTTGTCGATTGAGCGACGACCGTTTCGCAGGGAACGCCTGCCGCCTGTGCCAGTTCCGCGATGCGGTTTACCCGGGATTGGGCGGAAAGCTGTTCGCGTACCATGTAATCGGATTCTCCCGATTTGGTCAGCGATTCGATTTGATTAAAGGAAAGCGGTTCGGCAACAGAAAAACCGATAATTCGGCAGCCGGGATGTTTCCGGGCAAATTCAATGGCTGCGGTAATCGCTTTTTCGGACAGTACGCTGCCATCGGTAGGGACTAAAATTTTTCTATACATGTTGCCTCCGTTTCTGACGATGTGAAAAGGTTGCCACCAAATGGTGAAAGCCGTCCATGACGTGAGTCAAGATGATTCGTCTGGACAACTTTTGAATGGGATTGTACCGGTTTTTATAAAGGAGATAAAAATGGATAATATTGACGATGTACTGGATCAGATCCATACACATATTGCCAAAACGGATAATATCGATCCGTCCTTGCAGAAAGATTTCCATGAACTGGATAAAAGTATCCGGGCGATGAATGAAGTGAAAAAGAACAATGGTGCGATGGACCTGGCTGAACTGGACAGGCAGGCAAGGCTTCTTGCGGCAAAGTTTGAGACAAAACATCCTCGTATCGGTGAGTTGATCGTTCGGTTATCCGGCATTTTGCAAGGAATGGGGATCTGACGTTTCTGGGGGCGCTTCAACATGCGTCCTTCTGTGTATGTTTTGCCATGCGACTGTTTTTCATCGGACGGCTGGCCGGTTTCATGAGGACAAACCGGACGTTTTTCATCAGGAGCCGGTCGGTTTGTCCCCTGTCGATACAATAGTTATGCACAAAGAACAGTGAAAAATTTTTTTTTGATAATTTTTTCGCTGTTTTTGTTGTCATTATAAGATATTGTTTTTTAAGGGATATTTTTTTGCTTTTCTGATGAGCATTTTATTGGAAGCCGCGTGAATACTGGGTTGCCCGTCTGTCAATAGCTTATTTTCAACATAGTTATCCACAATCTTTGTGGATAGATGAAAAAGACCTTACAAAATCACGTTTTAGCTTTCATATACAGGGTTTACATTAGGTTAATGTCACATCTCATCGTACAGGTGGTTCTTGATACCCCTCTTGACTTTTGCTTTGATTATCGCTATTCCGTGGCATCCGAAGATACGCAGTTGCCACAGGTCGGCCAGCTGATCGTCGTTCCATTCGGTCGCCGTACTGAAGTGGGCCTGGTTGTCGGGATAAAAAATCATAGTGAAGTCAATGAGAAAAAACTGAAAGATGCTCTTTCGCTTGTTGAAGGAGTGCCGCCATTACATCGGGAATGGATTGACTTGTGCCGGTTCGCGGCTAGCTATTATCAGCGTTCACTCGGAGAAGTGGCTTTACCCTCCATTCCAAAAAAGATCCGTCACCTTGGGAAGCTGGCTTTGAAACGTGCGCTGAAATCACTGGATGAAAAAAATGGAAAGTTTTTATCCGAAAGAGAGGAAAAACCCCAGTTACATCAGGCACAACAAAATGCTGTTTCGGCAATCATGCATTCCTGTGGTTTTGCTCCTTATGTTCTGTATGGTGTAACCGGAAGCGGCAAAACCGAAATTTATTTGCATTCAATCGAACAAGTCCTGGATAGATCGCCGGATGCGCAGATTCTGGTTATGGTGCCGGAAATCAATCTGACGCCACAGCTGGAGACATCTGTCTGCAACCGTTTTCCCCATGAAAATATTGCGACATTACATAGCCGCCTGATGGAAAGCGAAAGACTTAAAAACTGGCTGAAAATTGCAAGCGGCAAAGCACGCATTATTCTGGGAACCCGTCTGGCTGTTTTGGCTCCCGCGCCAAAACTGGCGCTGATCATTGTTGATGAAGAACATGACCCATCCTACAAACAACAGGAAGGATTGCGTTATTCCGCGAGAGATCTGGCCGTGTGGCGGGCCAGTCAACTGAAAATACCGGTAGTGCTGGGATCGGCGACTCCTTCGCTTGAAAGCTGGCAGCATGTATTGACCGGACGTTATATCAAACTCGAGTTGCCGGAACGGGCCGTTAAAGATGCCGTTTTGCCAGCCATCAAACTGATCGATACCTCGAAACAGCTTCTGAACAAGGGGCTTTCAGGGGAGTTGATCAATGCGATACAGCGTCGGCTGGAAAAGGGAGAACAATCGCTGCTTTTTTTGAATCGCAGGGGATATGCACCAGTCATTACCTGTGAAGCATGCGGGTGGATCAGTTCCTGTGAACGGTGTACGGCTTATATGGTTTACCATAAATCGCACCGCCTGCTTCGCTGTCATCATTGCGGACTCGAACGTCCGGTTCCCCGTGTATGTCCGGATTGCGGAAATGCCGATTTACAGGCCTTGGGACAGGGTACCCAGCGGGTCGAAGAAGGATTGAAAATCTGTTTTCCGGATGCACGGGTGCTTCGCATCGACGCCGATTCGACAAGCCGCAAGGGCAGCCTGCAACAGGCGCTTTTCAGCATTCACCGGGGTGAGGTTGACATTATCATTGGTACACAAATGATAGCGAAGGGACATGATTTCCGGAATCTTACGCTTGTCGGTGTGCTCAATCCCGATACGGCACTTTTTTCCCATGATTACCGTTCCAGTGAAAGGCTGTTTGCCCTGCTGATGCAGGTTGCCGGTCGTGCCGGGCGCAGCTCGCTCAGGGCGGGAGCGAATCCGAGCGAAGTGCTGGTACAGACGCGTTATCCCATGCATCCCTTGTATCAGGCGACCCTTTCTCATCGCTATGAAAAATATGCCTCGGAATTGCTGGCGGAAAGAAAAAATGCCGGACTGCCACCTTTCGGGTATCAGGTACTTCTTACCGCGGAATCCCGGAAAATCGAAACGGCGCTGGCTTTTTTGCGTGATGCCGCGGCAGATATACCGTGCAAAGATGGAATAATGATCAATGAGCCCATACCCATGGCAATGATGCGCATAGCCAATATGGAACGTGCGCAGTTGCTGATCGAATCAGGTTCGAGAGTCTGTCTCCAGCATATGTTGAGGGAATGGTTGCCTCAACTCAGAAGCCGGAAAACCGGTGTCCGCTGGCAAATTGAAGTGGATCCCCTCTCGATCTGAAAAGTCCCGGATTCTACAGCAGCACAGCACTGTCGCGGATCGGGGTTTCTTCTTTTTTCTGCTTGGCAAGTGGCGCGGGGCCAATCGCTTTTTTCTGGCGAGCCGAACGTTTTGACGCGGATTTCGCCTGAACGAGAGAGGGAGAATGCGATCCGCTGGCGACGGCTTTCAGTTTCCTGTATTCCGTCAGAACCCTGGAGCCGTAACCGCCATCATGGCTCATGGCAGCAGCGCCGACATAACTTTTCAGTGCCAGTTCAATGGAACCTTTCTGTTTGACGTAATCCTTGAGTATTTTGGAACCGACCTTGATGTTGACCACCGGATCAAGAGCGTATTGTATGCCACCATGATCCTCGAACTTGTCTGCATGAACTTTTGACATGACTTGCATGAGTCCTTGCGCGCCGACAGAACTTTCCGCATAGGGATTGAAGCGGGATTCCACAGCCATGACGGCCAGAATCAGATGGGGGTCGAGACCCAGTTCGAAAGCGGTTTTGTAAGCTGTCGTGACGAACAGGTTGGATGCTTTGCCGGCGATACGATAACGCTTGGATATCCAGGATGCCACGCGCTGTTTCTGTTTGAGTTCATCCAGTTTGGAATGTTCTTCTGTTTTTTCGGGAATTTCTGCCCCAATCAGGCTGGCTGTTTCAGATGTTGCCACATGTGATGTCGCATGCGCTTCCCGAATAGGAAACGATTCATGGACATTTCTGAAAAGTTCGGGTCTGAAACAAAAAAACAAGGCAACAACCAGCATCAATCCCGTGAAAAACATCCATACCTTGGGATGGGATGTGATAAACAATTTTCTTGAAACGGTCGAAATCAAATGTGATGTCCTGCTTTTTGAATTAAATGAAAAAAACTGTTCAAAAAAAGAATGAAACATGAAACCCTCCCGGATATTGACGATACAACCGCAAGCAGAAGTGTTTCTCCATTGTTGTGTCGTTTGTCCGAAAAATGCCTTGACAAGTCATGATGACGTTGCCGGATGAACTCTGTTGAATTGCCATTTCCTGCGGATGGATTTTTGCAATTCCCGAACCGCAAGGAAGCGCTTTTGCCTATCAGAGAGTTCCTGATGCACCATTTTTAAAACGGAAATTCTTTCCGGATTACAATGACTGGCATCAATTTATTGAATGGTATATTTGGTTACAGATAATTTTTTGTTATCGAGTTGGGCGCATTTTATGTGTGGTTTTATATCAAGTCAATTATAAAGATGTAGTTTTTCATTTCATTTTGTTATTATGAAATCGGTCTTGCAGAGCTAAATATCTTTTCGAATCAATGACTTGGAAAATATTTGGCCAAGGAAATTTTTGGATTGCCAAAGAGAAAAATAAATGAAATATCGTGACTTAAGAGACTTTGTCGACCAGCTTGCCCAGGAAAAGGATGTGAAGGAAATAGAGATTCCTGTATCCCCTTGTCTGGAGATGACGGAAGTTTCCCGTCGCGTACTCGTGCAGGATGGGCCGGCACTGTTTTTCAAAAATCCGGAAGGGGGTTCCATGCCGGTTTTGACCAATCTTTTTGGCAGTACGCGACGCATTGCCAGAGCAATGGGGAAAGAGACAATCGGCGATTTAAGAAGCATCGGACAGTTCCTCGCTTCCCTGAAGGAACCTGAACAGCCCAAAAATTTTTCTGAAATAGTCGGCATGGGCACCATGCTGAAATCTGTTCTGGATATGCGGCCAAAGGAACGCAAGGACGCTCGCTGCCATGAAATCGTTCTGGAAGGACGTAATGTCGATCTTGATGCGTTACCTGTTCAGACATGTTGGCCGGGAGATGCTGGCCCCCTGATTACATGGGGACTGGTCGTGACAAAGGGGCCATGCCGGAAAAGGCAGAATCTCGGGGTTTACCGACAGCAGGTCATTGGCCCGAACAAGGTCATTATGCGATGGCTGCCGCACAGGGGAGGGGCACAGGATTTCAGGGATCACACGATGGTGAATCGTGGAAAACCCTTTCCTGTCGCCGTTGTGATCGGTGCGGATCCAGCAACCCTGCTGAGTGCGGTTATGCCGATCCCGGATGAATTGTCTGAATATCAGTTCGCCGGGGTGTTGAGAGGGGGGCGTACGGAACTGGTCAAAACGATTGGAAGTGATTTGCTTGTTCCATCAAATGCCGAGATCGTTCTGGAAGGATACATTTTGCCGGATGAAAATCATGGATCGGGATATGAGCATGCACTTGAAGGTCCATTCGGCGATCATACAGGTTATTACAATGAAAAGGACTGGTTTCCCGTCCTGACGGTTGACCGGATTACCATGCGCAGAAATCCGGTCTATCTTTCGACATATACGGGGCGGCCTCCGGATGAACCGTCCATGCTGGGACTGGCTTTGAACGAAGTTTTTATTCCGCTGTTGCAGAAACAGTTTTCTGAAATAATCGATTTTTATCTGCCGGCCGAAACCTGCAGTTACCGGTTTGCCGTTGTCAAGATCAGAAAGGCTTATCCGGGACATGCACGGAGAATCATGTTTGGTGTCTGGAGTTATTTGCGGCAGTTTCTCTATACCAAATTTATTATCGTCGTTGATGAAGACATTGACATCCGTCGGTGGGAAGATGTCCTCTGGGCGATTTCCACCCGTGTCGATCCGGCAAGAGATACGGTTCTGGTAGAAAACACACCGATTGATTATCTGGATTTTGCATCACCTGTCAGTGGTCTGGGGGGCAAGATGGGAATTGATGCCACAGACAAATGGGCAGGCGAGACATGCAGGACGTGGGGGAAAATAATCCGGATGTCAGATGATGTGCAGAAGAAAGTGGATATTATTTGGGAAAAACTGGGACTGTAGTCGGAAAAATAATGGTTTCTTTTGGCACAAATCCTGCTTTGCTGTACAATGCCAGACGGCGGGCCCCTGCGCATTGCGGAATGGTGAATCTGGTCAGGTCGGGAACGAAGCAGCCACAGCCAACCTCCGCGAGTGCCGCAGTCAAGGCTCGCCTTTCCTTTCCGTTTTTCCACATCTTTTTTCATGTCATTCGTTATATTGCGGCGATTGTTTTCCGTACGTATTCATTTTTGATATCTCTGCAAGTATGACCGGGAGTACACGGGTACTCATGGTTCGCCCTGCTTTTGGTCAATTAAGTTTTTCGCGAAACGGAAAGCAATAAGGTACAATTTCCAAATGTCTTATTTAGTTCTCGCCCGAAAATATCGCCCGAAAAATTTTGAAAGTATCGTCGGGCAGGATCATGTCGTTCGTGCATTGAAGCACGCACTTGAAAGCCAGCGTCTGCATCATGCCTATCTGTTTACCGGTACACGGGGTATCGGCAAAACGACCTTGTCGAGAATCCTAGCGAAATCCCTGAATTGCGAGAAAGGGATCACCGCGGTTCCATGTGGGGAGTGTGAAGCCTGCAAAGCCATCGATTCCGATCGGTTCGTTGATTATATTGAAATGGATGCCGCATCCAATCGCGGTATTGCTGATATGCTCCAGCTTCTTGAACAGGCGGTTTATGCTCCGACTGCCGCCCGTTTCAAGATTTATATGATCGACGAAGTGCATATGTTGACGTCACAGGCGTTCAATGCCATGTTGAAGACGCTTGAAGAACCGCCGGAATATGTCAAATTCATTCTGGCGACAACGGATCCGCAAAAAATACCCGTTACGGTGTTGTCCCGTTGCCTGCAATTCAACCTCAAACAGATGCCATCTGCTCACATTGTCGGTCATCTGGCGCGAATTCTGGAGATGGAGGGGATATCGTACGAGAAAATGGCTCTCCAGCTTTTGGCGCAGGGTGCGCAGGGGTCCATGCGCGATGCCTTGTCGCTGACCGACCAGGCGATTGCCTATACAGCAGGGAACGTGACGGGGGACGCGGTTCAGGATATGCTGGGATCTCTTGACCGGACCTACCTTGTCCGGATGCTTGACTGCCTTGCCGTCAAAGATGGCGCCGGTTTATTGAAAATCGCCGATGAAATGGCTTTTAGAAGCCTTTCCTATAGTGCCGCCCTGCAGGACTTGGGGGCGTTATTGCACAAAATAGCCATAGCGCAGAATGTTTCCGGTTATGTAGCGGAAGATTTGCCTGATTCCGGGGACATTTTGCGCCTTGCAGAGGTTTTCAGCCCGGAAGAAGTGCAACTCTATTACCAGATCGCCATGCATGGCAGAAATGAGCTCGGACTGGCGCCCGATGAATATGCCGGTTTTTCCATGACTTTATTGCGGATGCTGGCTTTTGTTCCGGACAAAAGAAAACTGAATCCGGTAACCGTCCAGAAGAAAATGCCCGAAACGGTCAGAACGGTTGCCGATGTCACTGTGGAAGTGGCTTCGGGAGGAGAGCCGCCCAGTGCGGGAAAATCTGTAAACGGAAGTGAAAAAAGCGCGGGAAGCCTGCCTCCGTGGGCGGATGATCCTGCGCCGAATACAGTACCTGCCATGTCATCGTCTTTGGAAAAGAATCCGTCTGTCTCCTCGGCAGATATGGATGGAACGAGGCCAGGGGATTCGGCAGTATCGACGTTACCGGAGAATGGATGGCCACGGTCGGATTGGGATGGAAACTGGCCGGCACTTGCCTCCGGATTGCCTTTGCGTGGAATGGCCCAGCAACTGGCGCAACAGACGGAACTGGTACGCTGGGAAAAAACGGAAACATCCTGCCATCTGCATCTGAAGTCGCCGATTGCGACTTTGTGTACGCCCAATAATGTCGGCAAACTGACAGCTGTTTTGAGCGATCGTTTCGGGTGTGCCGTCAAGATTACAACTGAAGTCGGCAAGGTGGAAGCGACTGCAAACCAGAACGCTATTGAGGCGCGTGCTGAAAGACAACGGCAGGCTGAAGAAGCCATGACAAAGGATCCTTACATACAAACTCTGACAACAGAATTTGGCGGACATATTGTTGAGGGTTCCATTAAACCACTATAACGGGAAACAACTATGAAAAACCAACTCGCGGGTCTGATGAAACAGGCCCAGGCAATGCAGCGGAATATGGAAAAAGTGCAGGAGGAACTGGGCAAGACGATTGTGGAAGGACAATCGGGTGCCGGTATGGTTTCCGTATTGATGAGCTGCAAATTCTATGTATCGCGTGTTTCCATTGATCCGTCGCTGATGAGTGATGACAAGGAAATGCTCGAAGATCTGATTACCGCGGCTGTCAATGATGCCGTTCGCAAGGCGGAAGCAACAACACAGGAAAAAATGGCTGGTCTGTCGGCGGGTTTTGCAATGCCTCCGGGATTCAAAATGCCGTTTTAAGACACAGACTGCCCCGTGAAACCGCTTTCATCCCTTCATCATCTGATACAGGCTTTGCGTCGTTTGCCCGGAGTGGGGCCGAAATCTGCACAGCGTATCGCATATCATATGCTGCAGCATGACCGTGAAGGAGCCGTGCAATTGAGTTCGGCCTTGTCCGAGGCCGTTGCAACGGTCAGGCATTGCTCGCGTTGCAATACCTTTACGGAGAGTGACGTATGTGAGACGTGTCGGGATGAGGAAAGGGACGCTTCCCTGTTGTGTGTAACGGAGACGCCTGCCGATCAAATGATGATAGAGCAGACGTTGACCTTCAAGGGGTATTATTTCGTTCTGATGGGAAGTTTGTCTCCTTTGAATGGAATCGGTCCGAAAGAAATCTGTTTCGAAAAACTCATTGCGCGGGCTACTGACGGTATCGTGAAGGAAGTCATTCTGGCAACCAGTTTCAACAACGAAGGTGAAGCGACAGCCCACTATATCAGTGAAATGCTCAAAGCTCGCGGTCTGCATGTCACTCGTCTGGCAAGAGGCGTTCCGGTCGGAGCCGAGCTGGAATATGTCGATATCGGGACGATTGCCCGGGCTTTTCTGGACAGGCGTACGACCTGAATTTCTATGCCCTATCTGACGATCGAAAATACAACCGGTATCACACCGTTGCTTGAATTGCGAAGGTCACTTGCCGAATCTGCCAGAAGTCGCAACAATCTTGTTCTCGGTAAATGGGAATGTGCCAATCCCTCGGCTTCTGTCAAGGACCGGGTCGTTAAATCCATGATTGACGATGCCGAAGAAAAAGGGGCAATTTGTCCGGGGGATACGTTGATTGAGGCCAGTAATGGCAACACAGGAATCGCCCTTGCCATGCAGGCTGCGTCGAGAGGTTATCGTAGCATATTGATCATGCCTGAAAATACGGATGAATTCAAACGGCAAAGCATGGCAGTTTATGGTGCTGAAATCATTTTGACTCCTCGAAGCGGCGGTATACGGTATGCCCGGGATCTGGCCTTGCAGATGGCGGCGGAAGGCAAGGGATTCATGCTGGATCAGTTCAGCAATCCAGCCAATCCCATGGCCCATTTCAAAACAACCGGTCCGGAAATCTGGGCTGCAGCGAAAGGTAAAGTGACCCATTTTGTGTGTGCAATCGGTACATCGGGTACGATCATGGGAGTTTCGCGGTATCTGAAAGAACGTAATAAAAAGATCAGGGTGATCGGTGTTGAACCTGAGGACAAGGCGCGTATTTCCGGTATGATCAGATGGCCGGACAATCAGCGTCCGAAAATTTACGAGAAAAAAAGAATCGACCACGTTGAAACGGTGAATCAGGCTTGTGCCGAATATCGTGCCCGAAAACTGGCGGCCGATGAAGGGATTTTTTGTGGACTGTCATCGGCATGTGCCTGTGAAGTCGCTCTGAATTTATCGGAGAGTGTAAATAATGCAACAATCGTTTTCATGATTGCCGATAGAGGCGATCGTTATTTTTCTTCCGGTTTTTTTCCGGTTTAGACGGTACAAGTGCAATATAAGCATTGTCACAAGGTTTTGTATCCTATAAAATAAAAGGCTAAATAAATTTTGTCTTGCGAATTTGTCTCGTAAACAAACAATTAACAGGTTTTTAGGAAATTTTATGGCTAACACAGCTCAGGCGCGCAAGCGCGCTCGTCAGGCAGTAAAACTGAATGCACACAATTCCAGCCAGCGTTCTGCGCTGCGTACGGCAATCAAGTCTGCGAAAAAGGCGATTGCTGCAGGTGACAAGGAAGTGGCAGCTTCCGTTTTTGTAAAGACTGTTTCGACTATTGACCGGATCGCTGACAAAAAGCGCATTCACAAAAACAAGGCAGCTCGTCACAAGAGCCGCTTGGCAGCCGCTTTGAAAGCAATGTCTGCTGCTGCTTGAAAGTAATCTCCGGTTCTTCGATATTGTTCAGGCGCGCTTGGTAACAAGCGCGCCTGAAGTCGTTACTGTTTCAGATAGCGATACCCGAATGCTTTTTCAAAACGGTCTGCAATTTCTTTTGATGTCAGTTTATGGTTTTGCGGACCGGAGTATTCGATCTTGATGGCTCCCATCAGGCTGCCCAGACAGCCGCATGTTTTCATGTCCATATTGTTGGTCAAACCATAAATCAGTCCCGCACGGAAAGCATCGCCGCATCCGGTAGGATCGGCTTCCCGGGTTGCCTTCACACAGGGAATATCGATCTTTTCCCCATTCTGATAAATGGTTGCACCGCGTTCAGCACATGTGATAATCAGGGCCTTGACGCGTGATGCGATTTCTGTCGTTGTCCAGCCGCTGAGTTGGGACAGCATTTCACCTTCATATTCATTGACGGCGACATACGTTGCCAGCTCGATAAAGTGTCTCAGTTCATCGCGGTTGAACATGGGTAATTGTTGACCCGGATCGAAAATGAAAGGGATATTGAGTCTTGCGCAATCATTGGCGTGCTGGATCATTCCATCGCGGCCGTCCGGAGCGATAATTGCAAGCTGAATCTTTTCATTCGCCGTATTCTCGATATGGTTTTCGTGAGACAAAGCCATGGCGCCCGGATGAAAGGCGGTAATCTGGTTGTTGTTTTTATCCGTTGTAACGAATGCCTGGGCGGTATATGTCGTTTTGATGGTACGGATATAGCGTCGGGATATATCCAGTTCTGCCAGTCTTTCCAGATAGGGAGCACCATCTATGCCGATGGTCGCCATGATCAGAGGTGTACCGCCTAACAGCTTGAGATTGTAGGCAATGTTTCCTGCACATCCCCCGAATTCTCTCCGCATGTCAGGAACAAGGAAACAGACATTGATATTGTGTAACTGGTTAGCCAGAATGGATTCCGAAAACCGTTCCGGAAACGACATAAGCGTGTCGTACGCCATTGATCCGCAAATTAAGGAAGTCATGTTTGAAAATTGAAGAAAGGTTTAATGATTGAGAAAGATGACCCGGCTGTTAATGGCCGCGTCATGTTGGTATTCGAAATCAAGCTGGAAACTGGTTTCTTCCGAAGGTGCCAATCCATTGGCAATGCGGGATTTTTCGGAAAGATATTCTTCAGGTTCCAGGAACCGGCGTGAAAGCAAATGGCCTTCGGTATCCGATATTTCCATGACAAGTGTCGGAAACAATTGTTGTGATGGACTGTCATTTGTCATGGTGATCTTTTGGGTAAACTGGCCGGGGAAACCTTCTTTTGCCGATAATTCTCCGTATTCCATATGTAATGAGCTGGATGATTCGGGAGGAATACTGGCGGGACATGTCAGGATCTCGCATGCGGAATCAACCAGATTTTTTGCCGGAGGCCACCATAAAACAATGCGCTCAGAGTACAAATAGAGAATTTGTCCCCCCAGAAGCAGAACCAGCAAGATAACGCCAATTGACCAGAATACCTGGGAGAGGCGTGATTTTTTTCTTTTCTGTTGAATGGTTTTGATCAGTTCGTCAGATTTTGCTTCGGATGGAAGAAGAATATTTTCCGTACCGTGTTTTTGGTCGGATTGAGACAATGCCTGCAATGATTCTGCGTTTTCGCCGGATACGTCCTCTTCTGTCCGGATAACAACAGCAAGTTTTTCATCTGTCAGGATATGCCCTGGATTTGTTGAAGATTGAGTATTTTTGTCTTCTAGTGAGAAGTCTTTTCGTGGTGACAAATCTTCAGGTACGGAAAAGATCGGGCTTCCGGAAGCGGTTTGGTTCTTGCTGGCAGGAAAGTCGTTCAGTTCCAGGCTGATTGTCTGAAGCTGCTTGTCGAACGCTTCCTTGAGCGCGTCATCAGAAAGGGGCAATACCTTGTCGGCGGTATTCTCCGGATAGGGCGGGTTTTCAGTTTCGGAATGAATATGGTCGTTGACAGTAGCCGACTGATTGTTTGATGAAGTCGTCGACATCGGTTTCGTTTCGGGTTCCCGGGAATTTTCCCGGTGTTTTGACCGGCTTTCGGCTTCTTTTGGTGCAATACGGCCGACAAGATTGTCTATTCCATTGAAAAGACAATGACATACGCCGCAACGAACGGTTCCGGAACGGAATTTGAGTTGTTCCTCGTTGACCTGGAATACAGTTTTACAATGTGGACAACGCGTAGCCAGAGACATACTTGCAATTTTCAAGAGTTAAGTTGTCCGGATAAAGCAACCCATCCATCAAGGTTTTTCCAGACCGACAGTTTGATATAGGGTGCATAGGCGGTAATAACATCGTCGGCCTGGCCTTCAAGGATACCTGACAATACCATATAGCCTTTGGCAGCGATACGTTTTGCCAATGTGGAGACGAGTCCCTTGAGTGGACCGGCCAGAATATTGGCGACGACTATATCGTATTGGCTGTCGGGCATGGATGAAGTGAATTCTTCAGGAAGATAACATTGCATCTCACAATGGTTGCGTCCGGCATTATCTCTGGACGTTATGATTGATTGGGGATCGATGTCAACGCCGACAACTTCTTTTGCTCCCAGTTTTTTTGCCGCAATCGACAAAATGCCAGAGCCGCAACCATAATCGAGAACGGTTTGGTCCGGTTTTATATTATTTTCCAGCCATTCCAGACAGAGACGGGTCGTGGGATGACTGCCAGTTCCGAATGCGAGTCCCGGATCGAGTTCAAGAATGATTCCGCTTCCGGAAGGACTATCGTGCCAGCTGGGAACGATCCATATTTTTTCACCGATGTGAATGGGGTCGAATTGTGACTGCGTCAGACGTACCCAATCTTCTTGCGGAACTTCATGTAGCGAATAAGGCGGAATTTCTGCCAGATTGCATTTATCTGCCGCCAGTTTCAATAATTCATCAATATCGACATCCGCAGAAAGCAGGGCGGTCACGCGGCTTCTTTCCCAGGCATATTCATTGGAATCGGCGCCAGGCTCGTCAAATAAAGGCTTTTCCTGCGGTGTTCCCTCGTCAGCATCTTCCACCGTGATGGAAAGTGCTCCGGCGTCCAACAGGGCATCCGAAAATGCATTCGTATCTTCAAATGCAACTTCCAGTATGACTTCTTTCCAGCTCACATCATTCTCCCGTGATTGAAGCTATTTATTTCTCATTATCCGGAAACATTTCAGCCAGTTTCTGTTCCAGATAATGAATGTTGGTTCCGCCTTTGATAAAACTGGGGTCGTGCATCAGTTCGCGATGAAGGTCCAGATTGGTATGGATTCCTTCGACAACCATCTCGGTCAGGGCAACCTGCATGCGGTGAATCGCCTGTTCTCTTGTCGATCCGTAGGCGATGATTTTGCCGATCATGGAGTCGTAATAAGGGGGGACTTTATAACCTGCATATACATGGGAATCCACACGCATACCCGGTCCACCTGGTGCATGCCAGGATGTGATTTTTCCCGGAGACGGGATAAAGGTAAAAGGATCTTCTGCGTTGATACGGCATTCAATGGCATGTCCGATCAGCCGAATGTCACGCTGGCGATAGCGGAGTTTTTCGCCGGCAGCGATCCGTATCTGTTCCTGTACCAGGTCCAGACCCGTGATCAGTTCGGTTACAGGGTGTTCTACCTGAATCCGTGTATTCATCTCGATAAAATAAAATTCGCCGTTCTCATAGAGAAACTCGAATGTCCCTGCACCACGATATCCAATCTTGCGACAGGCTTCGGCACAACGGTCGCCGATTCGGTCGACCAGCCGGCGAGGAATATCAGGTGCCGGCGCCTCTTCAATGACTTTCTGGTGACGTCTTTGCATGGAACAGTCCCGTTCTCCCAGCCAGATGGCATTTTTATAATCGTCCGCCAGAACCTGGATTTCGATATGGCGCGGATTTTCCAGGAATTTCTCCATGTAAACTTCCGGATTGCCGAAAGCGGATTGCGCTTCCGATTTCGTTGTGGAAACGGCATTGAGCAAGGATGCTTCTGTATGTACCACACGCATGCCGCGACCGCCACCGCCACCAGCTGCCTTGATGATCACAGGAAATCCGATTTTGCGGGCGACAGAAATGATTTCCTGGGGATCGTCGGAAAGTGCACCATCCGAACCGGGAACACAGGGAATGCCGGCCTTGATCATGGCCTGTTTGGCCGTTACCTTGTCACCCATGATCCTGATGGATTCCGAGCGCGGGCCAATGAATACAAAACCGGATTTTTCCACTCTTTCCGCAAAATCGGCATTTTCGGAGAGAAAACCGTAACCGGGGTGAATGGCTTCCGCATCAGTCACTTCCGCAGCACTGATGATGGCTGGCATATTCAGATAACTCAGTGCAGAAGATGCCGGACCGATACAGACGGATTCATCCGCCAGCTTGACATACTTGGCTTCCCTGTCTGCTTCTGAATGGACGACAACGGTTTTGATACCCATTTCACGGCAGGCACGCTGGATTCGCAATGCAATTTCGCCGCGATTGGCAATAAGAATTTTTTCAAACATAGTGTGACAGATTGTTCGGTAGATCGAGAATAGACGGCAAAACAGAACACTTTATGTTCAGATAGACCCGTTTTATCCTATTACAAACAGAGGTTGTCCAAATTCGACCGGTTCGCCGTTTTCGACGAGAATCTGTTTGATGACGCCTGATGTATCCGCCTCGATTTCATTCAGAAGTTTCATGGCTTCAATAATACACAGGGTATCGCCTTGTTTGACCGTTGATCCCACTTCAACGTAGGGAGGATTGCCGGGAGCCGGTGCACTGTAGAAAGTACCGACCATCGGCGACTTGACGACGTTTCCTTCAGGTTCTGCCGGTGCCGCCGCCGTTTCCGTGGCGATCACCTGTGTTGCGACATTGACCTGAGGCATAGCTGCAGGCTGGACGTACTGCTGTGGCAAAACCTGGGGTTGTTGCATCACGACAGGCTGTCCCTGGACAGAAGAAGTTTTTGCAATGCGTACCTTGCTTTCTCCTTCGGTAACTTCCAGTTCGGCGATATCAGAATCGGCGACAAGGTCGATCAGGGTTTTTAATTTACGTAAATCCATAGAAATCCCGCAAAAATACAGTTAAATGATTGGAAATTAATATTTCAGAGCAAATTCAATGGCCATCCGGTAACCGTCGATACCAAAACCGCATATTACACCTTTTGCGATATCGGAAAGGTAAGAATGGCGACGGAACGGTTCACGTTGATGAATATTGGAGATATGAACCTCGAAAAAAGGGATGTTGACACCGGAGAAAGCATCCCGCAAGGAAATACTGGTATGGGTCAGCCCGCCCGGATTGATCACGATGGCATCGACTTTGTCCTGTCGTGCCTGATGGATACGGTCAATCAGGTTGCCTTCGTGATTGCTCTGATAACTGGCAAATTTCCCTCCCGCCGCTTCGACAATGGATCGCATGGCTGAAACGACATCGTCCAGAGTCGTTTTGCCATAAATATCCGGTTCCCGTGTACCGAGAAGATTCAGATTCGGGCCGTTCAAGAGAAGAATATTTTTTGCCATAACTTAAAAAATAATCTTTTTATATTGGATTTTCAGCATTTTGCCGTCAAATAACGTAAACAGGCAAGGAAAAACGAAAGATTTCCGAAATTTATTTTATATCCCGAGAATTGATGAGACGTTGCAATTCATCCGGATCGGCACGTTCGTAATGGGGGCCGAAGAACTTGTTCGGCCTTCGGATATCATCCGGTTCATAGACGGCAAGATGGACAATTTCACCCTGCCAGACGAAATGAATGATTTCCCTGGCAGGGTGTTTTCCACGCGATTGTGGCGATTCGGAGACGTCGAAGTCAATGCCGTTGTTCAACAGGAAAATTTCCACATCTTTCACATTGTCAGTAAAGAGCTGCAAATGGATATCGCTGTGTTCACCGCCGGTTCCTTTCAGAACGGCTCCGGTGACGTAAGGATTGAATATGATGAGTTTTTTCATCAATCTGAGTGAAAGATGACGCAAATGTAACAATCTTGCAGGTTGAGTATCGGAGAGAAAGAGTTCGTTGTACAGTCTCACTTCATTTTCGACAGTCGCGTTGTCCGGTAAAATTTCTCCGGTTATCCGGGAATTGCCCAGTATCATCCGGGCCGCCTTTCGTTTGGCGACATCATAACTCGTTCCTTCCTCTGCTATCATGCGGGCAGCGGCAATGGCAATTTCCTGTCGCAGATTGGCAATATCGTTAAAGCGGTAAATGGTCATGTTCGGTTTGTTAAATACGGACGAAAGTGGCAGCTGGTCGGGTACAATTTTCAATCCTGTTATTTATTCATTACATCATGCATATTCATATCCTCGGTATTTGCGGGACTTTTATGGGCGGCGTCGCGGTATTGGCCAAAGCGGCTGGATATACAGTAACCGGTTGTGATGCGAATGTCTATCCGCCGATGAGTACCCAGTTGGAAGAACAAGGTATTGAATTGATAAATGGTTATGATGAAAGTCAGACGGCACTGAATCCTGATCTGTATGTAATCGGTAATGTGGTATCGAGAGGCAATCCCCTGATGGAAGCCATTCTGAATCGGGGCCTTCCCTATGTTTCGGGGCCACAGTGGATCGGTGAACATATTCTGAACGACAAATGGGTTCTGGCTGTTGCAGGGACTCATGGGAAAACAACCACGACTTCCATGCTGGCCTGGATACTGGAGGATGCCGGTTATTCTCCAGGGTTTCTTATTGGCGGTGTACCGCTCAATTTCGGTATTTCCGCCCGATTGCACGGGGAGAATTCTTCTTCTTTTTTTGTGATTGAAGCGGATGAATACGATACCGCTTTTTTTGACAAGCGCAGCAAATTTGTCCACTATCGGCCAAGAACGGCCATATTGAACAATCTTGAATTCGATCATGCCGATATTTTTCCCGATATTTCAGCCATCGAAACACAGTTTCACCATCTGGTCCGGACAATCGCCGGAAATGGCCGTTTGATCGTTAACGAGCGCGATCCGGCCTTGAAAAGAGTCATTCAACGGGGATGCTGGAGTGAAAAAGAATGGTTTGGCGGAAATGCAAAAACAGGCTGGACATTTTCTGGGGCAGACAATGACAGTTTCAATGTCTTTTTCGAAGGCAATTTTCAGGGGACGGTAAACTGGGAACTGACAGGAGAGCATAACTGTCTGAATGCATTGGCGGCCATTGCCGCAGCAAGACATGTCGGTGTGGTGCCGGAACAGGCGATAGATTCGCTTTCACGATTCAAAAATGTCAAACGGCGTATGGAATGCCGGGGTAATGTTGGCGGGATTTTCGTTTATGACGACTTTGCCCATCATCCGACGGCTATTGCCACAACAATTGCCGGATTGAGAAAAAAGCTGGGCAAAAGCGGAAATACCCGTATTCTGGCTGTTCTGGAACCTCGATCCAATACCATGAAACTGGGAACCATGAAACGACAGCTGCCGCAGAGTCTGTCAGAAGCCGATCTGGTTTTCGGTTACGGTGCCCATTCGGGAAAAGACGCTCTCGGATGGAATTTGCAGGAGGCATTGAGCCCGTTGGGCGATAAAATGCAGGTTTCCGACGATATTGATTTGTTGGTCGACAAGATCGTTGCTGCCGCTCGGCCGGGAGATCATATACTCGTCATGAGCAATGGCGGTTTTGGTGGAATTCATCAGAAAATACTCGACAGGCTTTCTGGAAAATGACAAAAGCGATTTTATATTTGCATGGATTTCAGTCGTCTCCGTTTTCTTTCAAGGCACAGCTGATTTCCCGTGCAGTTGAAAATGCAGGAGACGGTTTTCGTTACTTTTGTCCTCAATTGCCGTTATCTCCAGACAAATCAATAGAAATAGCGAGTGATACTATCAGAGGATATCCAGCGGAATCGTTGGTCATTATCGGTTCTTCTCTGGGCGGGTATTATGCTAACTGGCTGGCTGAACAGTATCGGTGCAAGGCAATACTGTTGAATCCGGTCATTGATCCTTGGAGAATCAAGATACTGGATGATCTGCCGGACAGAAGCGACTTGAGAGTGAGAGAGTGGCTGGATTTTCGCGAAAAATACCAGTCGGAACTGGAGGCCGTTCGGGTTACATCGATAACCGATCCGGAAAGATATCTGCTATTCGCCGCGAAAGGCGACGAATTGCTTGACTGGCATTTGATGCAATCGCATTATCAGGCGGCCAATCAGATCATTATTGAGGGAAGCGATCATGGTTTGTCTGATTTTGCGCAGTATCTTGAGCGGGTTCTCCTGTTTTGTGGCATCAGGCAATGACAGGTAACGGATTGATTATTGTTGTTTCCGGAAACAAAAATATATGAAGATTCTGTGAACGGGCAGAATATGGATGAATTGTAGAGAACTGAATGAATTTATTCTTTGAAGAATCGGGTGATTTCAAGACCGGCAATATTCTGAATCAGGTCGGAGAGGCATATCAGGTTGAATTGCCGGGCGGAAAACGCACAAAAGTACGTGCAAGAGACGTACTGTTCCAGTTCGGTACCCATGAGCCGGCGCAGTTATTGACGGAAGCCGGTAAAGTGGCGGAAGAGATCGATCTTGATTTTCTCTGGGAAGTCGCCGGTGAAGATGAATTCGAATATTCCGAACTGGGAAAGGAATATTTCGGACATGAACTGAAACCGGATGAAGCGGCAGGCCTGCTGATCAGGCTGCATTCGGCCCCCATGTATTTTTACCGAAAGGGAAAAGGCCGGTATAAGGCGGCGCCTGAAAAGGCGCTTCGTGCGGCACTGGCCAGCATTGAAAAGAAAAAGCAGCAGGCTATTATCCAGCAGCAGTATGTTGAACAGTTGAGGCAGAGAATATTGCCGGCTTCAATGAAAGAGAATGCTGTCCAGCTGTTATGTAAACCCGACAAGAACAGTATTGAATATAAGGCACTTGTCATGGCCTGTGATGAGATGCGAGTTTCGCCTGAACGCCTGATGTTGAATACCGGAGGAATAGCCGGTCCCAAAGAGCTTCATTTATCGCGGTTTATCCATGAACATTTTCCACGTGGCATCTCGTTTCCTGAAATGGATGTTCCCGATACGCGATTCGAATTGCCCGTCGCTGACGTCAATGCATTTTCTATTGACGATATCACAACGACGGAAATTGATGATGCCTTTTCCGTGACCCGATTGGCCGGTGACCGGATCGGAATCGGTATTCATATCGCGGCGCCGGCATTGGGCATAAAACCAGGGGACGCCCTGGATGAGATGGCCAGGAAACGGCTGTCTACGGTGTATATGCCCGGAGACAAGATTACCATGTTGCCGGATGAACTGGTCAGCCGTTTTACTCTGAGTGCAGGGGAAATCCGGCCGGCACTCAGTCTGTATGCCATTGTTGATCCGTCCGACTGGTCTGTCGTGAAAACGGAAACCCGTGCGGAAATGATCAAAGTGTCTGAAAATCTTCGCCATAACGATCTGGATCATCTGATAACAGAGACCAGTCTGGCGAAAAATGAGGGAGATTATCCACATAAGGAAGATATCCGGATTTTATGGCGCTGTTCACGCGTTTTCGAGAAGAAACGTATGGAAAAACGCGAAGCTTTCGGATTGCGGCCGGAACAGTCGAATCGTGTCGATTTCAATTTTTATGTCAGTGATGATGGAATAGTAACCATTGAAAAACGTAAACGGACGGCACCACTGGATAAAATTGTTGCCGAATTCATGATTTTTGCCAACAGTACTTGGGGAAAACTGCTGCATGAACATGGCATTCCCGGAATTTACCGGAGTCAGGGAAGCGGTAATGGCAGCTGGATGAATCGGATGCAGGTAAAAATGGTCACTCATGCGGCGCCTCATCAGGGGCTCGGGGTCGATCAATATGCCTGGAGTACATCTCCGTTGCGGCGTTATACTGATCTGGTCAACCAGTGGCAGATTCTGGCGTGTCTCGATTATGGAGTCGCTGCGCCGTTGTCGGCGCCATTTCGTCAGAAAGATGCCAGTTTGTTTGCTATTGTCAGTGCCTTCGATGCAGCATATAGTGCATACAATGAGTTCCAGTCGAAAATGGAAAGATACTGGTGTCTCAGGTGGCTGGCGCAAAACAATGTCCGTCAGGCGGAAGCTGTCGTGATCAGGGATGAAATGATTCGCCTTGTCGATATTCCCCTGACGATACCCATGCCGGGAATGCAGATTCTGGCGCGCGGAACGCAGGTAAAAATCGATCTGATACGCTGGGATGAAGTTGATTTGTCTGTTGAAGCGCGTTTCGTGGATGTTTCTGCAGAAACAGCAGGGGAAATAGAAGCAAATGAAGAGGAAATGGCGGAATAATCCGGCATTTCGTATGTCCCGTTCATAATCCAACAGCTGTTACGGTTTTATGGTGTGGGGAATGTGAAGATACTGTCGCAAAATCGGGTTTTGTATGTCGCCATTGCGGTATCGGTGTTGATACATGCAATCGTTTTGTCGGCCAGGTTCGGCTCGACTTTATCGTTTGATGCAAAGAAAAATACCCCGGCTATGGAGCTGGTACTGATCAATCCGCTTCCGCAGAAGATCATTAATGCGGCAGTCGGCGGGGCTGGAAATCCTGTGGCAAGTACCAAAAAAACCGTAAACGGGAAGACAGGCAAGCCGGCGAGCAATAAACCTGAGGCTGTTGTTCCGGAATCTTCCAAGGCAAACAAAGTGACAGGTTCTGCCGGAAGAAAAACAATGAATATGACTCATGGCGAAAGCAGTTTTCAGCTACCGGAGGAGCCGGACGGCCGTTCCGTCGTTTTCAGACGAAACGTGAGCGGAAATGGAAAAGGCATGAGTACGGATATCGGCGGTCCGGTTTCTTCCGGACGTCCGGTTATTACAGCCAATACCCGCGATGTCGGTTATGCCATGTATTACAAGGCCTTGCGCAAAAAGGTGGAAAATCTCGGTTTGATCAATTTTCCCCAGCGAAACGGGACAAGACTGTACGGTGAGTTGACGGTCCGTATTCCTGTCTATCGTGACGGATCGCTTTTTGAAAAAGAAGGCGGGCCCAGTATTGAAAGATCTTCAGGAAATCCCGCCCTAGACAAAGCGGCGTTGAATATCATCCGCCGGGCAGCCCCTTTTGGCCCGTTTCCGAAAAGCATGCGTTCAAAAAATGCAGAAGCAGATGTGTGGATCATCATTACCCGTCTGAAATTTACCCGGGATCAGGGGATACAGTCGCAAATCCAGTCGACAGTACATTAGCCCATGAAACAAAGAATTTTCCGGGAAACATATCCGATTTTCTTCAATCATACAAATTTATATATGGATTCATAGAATATGAGTGACCGTTACGCAGTGGTTGGTAATCCGATTGAACACAGCAAATCGCCGGAGATACATACCCTTTTCGCACAACAGACAGGACAGAATATTCTGTATTCGCGTATGCTTGCACCGCTGGATGATTTCAGGTCAACGGTATTTCAGTTTGCCAGTCATGGAGGAAAAGGGCTGAATGTCACGGTTCCTTTCAAATTTGAGGCGTTTGCTTTGTCATCGCGTCTGACGTCACGTGCAAAAATGGCGGGTGCGGTCAATACATTGCATTTTGATGAAGGATCGATTTGTGGTGACAATACCGATGGGGCCGGGCTAGTCGCTGATATTACAAAAAATGTCGGTATCGCGTTGCGGGATTCCCGTATTTTATTACTGGGAGCGGGTGGCGCGGCATTTGGCGTCATGTTGCCTTTGCTTGAGCAAAACCCCGAATATTTGCTTGTGGCCAATCGCAATGAAGATAAGGCAAAAGAAATGATTTGTCGCTTTTCCGGTTTTGGCAGGGTTGAAACATCTTCCTATCAGGATTTGAGCGGCGACTTTGATATTGTGATCAATGCAACCTCGGCAGGTCTCCAAGGCGGTATGCCTCCGGTTCCCCCGACCGTTTTTGGCAAGAAAACCCTTGCTTTGGATATGGTTTATTCCGACAAGCCGACTCCATTCATGTCTTTTGCCGGTCGACAGGGAGCGAAGGTCAGAGATGGTTTCGGCATGCTGGTAGAACAGGCTGCAGAGTCATTTTTTGTCTGGCGGAATATCCGTCCTGATACCCGGCCTGTTTTTGAATATTTCGGACGCTGATTTTCATGAACAGACTGGTTAACCTGTTTCGGCGATACTGGCGATGGATCCTTCTGACCCCGCTTGGCCTGTTTCTGATGTTTCAGGCTTATTTTTTTCTGCAAATCGGATGGTGGGTCAATCATAATCCTGCTTCGACAAGTTTCATGCGCCAGCAATTGGCGGTTCTTCAGGAAAAGAATCCGAAAGCGAAATTACAGCATAAATGGGTTCCATATAAACGGATTTCACGGAATTTGAAGCGTGCGATTATTGCTTCGGAAGATGCCAATTTTACGGATCATGAAGGAGTTGACTGGGATGCCCTGCTCAAGGCTTACGAGAAAAACAGCCGTAAGGGAAAGATTGTTGCGGGGGGATCGACCATTACCCAGCAACTGGCCAAAAACCTGTTTTTGTCGGGAAACCGGAGTTATTTTAGAAAAGGGCAGGAAATCATCATTACCTATATGCTTGAATTCTGGATGGAAAAGGAAAGGATATTCGAACTGTATCTGAACTTGGTCGAATTCGGTACAGGTGTTTTCGGTGCCGAGGCCGCAGCCCGTCATTACTACGGAACATCTGCTTCTTCATTAAGTGCCGGTCAGGCGGCCAGGCTGGCCGCCATGTTGCCCAAGCCAAGATATTTTGACAAGCACCGGAATTCGGGCTATCTGATGCATCGTACAGCGTTGATTCTAAGACGAATGGGATCTGCAGATGTGCCGCGATAGCCGTTTTATCTGCCTGAAGTTCTTGCCACTCCAATCTGTTATCAGTACACTTGCGCTATTTTCAGTTAGGCGGCAGTTTTATGGTCAATAAAAGCCACCGTCGCTTTTCCTTTTCGTCATAAAACCGTCACATGACCATGATGTTATCCATCCATCAGCGAGTCCGCCGGCAGTTACCCTGTTAATATGTCTGAAAGATTATCTCCATGATCAATGTTTTTGTACTTCAAAACGGTCGTTTGAACCAGGTGCCCATCGATTCCAAGTCCGATCTGGAAAATGTCGCACCTGTCTGGGTGGATATGACAGATCCGACGGAGGAAGAACGATCATGGGTAAGAAGTGCATATGACGTAACGATGCCTGACGAAGACGATGTCAAGGATATCGAAGCTTCCGCACGTTATTATGAAGCGGAGAACGGTGATCTTCATTTGAGAACGGACTTCAGAATTGATTATGACGAAGGGCCTTCACAAACGGTGACAGTGGCATTCATTCTGGCACGTAATATACTGTTTTCGATGCACGCGGAGGATTTGCCGGTATTCAGACTTGTCAGAATGCGTGCCCGATCGCGTCCAGGTTCTATCACCGACTACAAAGATGTACTTTTGGACCTTTACGCAACAGATGCCGAATATTCGGCAGATGCGTTAGAAGGTATTTACAGAAATCTTGAAGAAGTCAGTATTAAAGTGTTGCAGGAAGAGTTTACAGACCAGGATGCGGCAGCTACGTTGAATACGATTGCACAAGAAGAAGACCTTAACGGACGTATCCGCAGGACCATGATGGATACGCGCCGTGCTGTCAGCTTTCTGATGCGGGGGCGTTTGCTGGATTCCGACCAGTTCGAGGAAGCGCGCCAGATTTTGAGAGACATCGAATCGCTGGACGGCCATACATCCTTTTTGTTCGAAAAAATCAACTTTCTGATGGATGCGACAGTCGGTTTTATTAACATCAACCAGAACAAGATCATCAAGATTTTCTCGGTTGCCAGTGTCGCGTTCCTGCCACCGACATTGATTGCCAGTATCTATGGCATGAATTTCCGGATTCTGCCTGAATTGAGCTGGGATTTCGGCTATCCTTTTGCACTGGTGCTGATGTTGTTGAGTGCGTTGGCGCCTTTCTGGTATTTCCGTCACAGAGGATGGCTCAAGTAGGAGAAGCCGTTTCCGCTTACTGGTGGATTATATTGTTCTGAGGGGCTGCCGGTATGTGATGGAAACAGGCGGCTTCCGTGAGAAGACAGTCTCGGGAATATGTCCGGTGTGTGTTTGTTGCGGATGCCTTTATTGTTTTGATGCATCGTACAGTCGCTGAATGGTTTTTTGCATATCGCCAAGCCATTTTGCCGGATCATCAACAGAAATCCACCAGCAGACATCTGCAAACCCTGTGCAGTCCGCAAATTCTTCGATCGTATTTTTTTGGGCTGATCCGAATTCGGCAATGCATTCATCGAGAATAACAAGCCAGGAATATTTCTCCCTGACAGCCTGGATTACTGCAGGCTCCAGTTCCATTTGCGAAAAGATGTCGGGCATGGAGCCATATCCGAAGCCGTCATCCACATAAGTGCGACTCAGACGAAAGCCCTGACCGTATTTGGAATTCTTGCTCAGCCAAGGATATTCAGTGGATCCTAACATGGAATCGTCCGTCGATATGATATTTTTCCCCAAAGAGAGAAATTTGCTGAAAAAACCGTTTGTCATGTTTTGTGTCGCTGGTGAAATCCGGAAAACAGGCCGTATCGTAAAAACTTTTCAGTCTGACTGTTTTGTGCGATGCTTTCCAGATGGCTGTCCCTGTCGAAGAAAAAACATTATATCGCATAAGCAATGAATTCTTCTCGTGGCATAAATTGTTTAAGTCATGAAAATCAAGTGGTTACTGAAAATACAATTTTCCTCATCGAGTCTTTGAAAAGCGGGTGCAAGAGGAGTCATGAACGAAATCGTTGAAATGTCGGGTTTAGTGAAAGACCGTTCTGTACGCTTTGCATGGAATGGAAAATGCAAACAAAGCGATTTCAGACAGGGATAGTAAAAATTGACTATGGTCAAGTACGGTTTTTGCCCTGAGAAGCTATGATAGCTGCTAGCTTGAAAGTTGGTATGTCACTTCACCTGCCTGTAACAAGTTGTTTTGCAACTCTGAAACGATTTCCGGTTTTTGGATGTGGACAGACGAAAGCAAGATAAGCGACGATGCTGATTGGTTTGATTAAAAGCTGAATTCCATTAAAACAGTCCATGAGTGCGACAACAGACGATTCACTGAAATTAGGGAGTGCGAATACAGGTACCATTTCAGGTGGTCATCTTGTCGCGAAAGCGCTTAGAAATGAAGGAATCGACACGATATTCACCCTCTCCGGAGGCAATATCGTGGATATATATGACGGTTGTGTCAATGAAGGCATCCGGGTTATCGATTTTCGCCATGAACAGGTAGCAGCACACGCCGCTGATGGATATGCACGCCAGACAGGGCAGACAGGATGTCTGGTCACGACAGCAGGCCCGGGGTGCTGTAATGCCATAACCGGAATGGCGACAGCATTGCGATCGGAAACGCCACTTCTGCATATTGGTGGCCAAGGTGCCACTTCCCAGTATTTGCAGGGTTCCTTGCAGGAATTCGATCATGTCAGACTGATGTCTCCCGTTACCAAATGGGCGGCAAGTGTTCGCTCGACTGAACGGATTGCCGATATGGTTTCCATGGGGTGTCGGGAGGCATGGGGCGAAGTTCCCGGTCCGGTCTATCTTGAAATACCCCGGGATCTTCTTGATCGCAGTATTGAACTGCAAGATTGCGTCATTCCCGCAGCAGGTCATTACCGTTTCTCCTGTAAAGTGATGTGTTCACCTCCCGAGATAGAAAAACTGGCGGATCTGTTGGTCCATGCTGAAAAACCGGCTGCCCTGTTCGGAAGTCAGGTATGGAACGGAAGAAGTCATCGGGAAGCGCTTGAGCTGATCAGGACTTTTGATATTCCTGCTTACACGAATGGTTCTGCCCGCGGCATTTTCAGAAACGATGACCCGCTTTCCTTTGACAGGACACGTGACAAGGCATTGGCCGAAGCCGATGTTATTCTCGTTGTCGGCACACCTTTCGATTTCAGGCTGGGTTATGGCAAGTCGCTGAATCCGGCAGCCAAAGTTATTCAGATAGACCAGAATTATTCGGTAATCGGCAAAAATCGTGATATTGAACTGGGTCTGCTGGGACATGCCGGTACCATTTTCAGAGCGGTTGTGGATGCTGTTTCCGGAAATGAAAAACGGAAAATGGCAATGAAGCGAAAAGAATGGATTGCAACGCTTCGGTCCGCGGAAGCAGAAGCACTTGAAAAACTGATGCCATTGTTCAAATCGGAGAACAGTCTGATCAATCCGTACCGGGTGGCATATGAACTGAACGAGTTTCTTGAGGAAAACACGATATATGTCGGAGATGGCGGGGATGTCGTGACGATCTCTGCACAGGCCGTACGTCCGCGTAGACCGGGACAATGGATGGATCCGGGGCCTTTGGGAAGTCTGGGGGTCGGTACAGGTTTCGCTATTGGAGCCAAACTGGCCAATCCGGACAAGGAGGTCGTGTGCTACTATGGTGATGGCGCTTTCTCCATGACGGCGTTCGATATGGAAACGGCCAACCGCTTCAAGGCCCCTTACCTGGCAGTGGTCGGTAACAACTCGGCCATGAACCAGATCCGATATGCACAACTGGCCAAATATGGTGATCGTGGTAACGTTGGCACTTTGTTAAGTGACTTGCCGTATGGTAAATTTGCGGAAATGATGGGCGGCTACGGTGAGGAAGTCTACAATCCCGGAGATATTGCGCCTGCCTTGCGGCGTGGACGTGAGGCCATAGCCAGAACGGGCAAGTGTGCTGTTATCAATATCTGGGTTGACCCGCAAGAATGGTCGCCGGGAACCAAGGCACGTTTGAAGGCACGTATGGCCGGCAAATAGTGGAAAAGAATGCGAAGAAAGAAGGCGACTTCTTTCTCGTTGTGAAAACTGGTGTATGCCAGAGATAAAGGTAATACTGACCAATACATTGGAGGAAGAGAAATATGGGTAGCAAAGCATTATCCGGAGTAAGAATTCTG
>ERZ1034992.16-NODE-16-length-142759-cov-12.227029_pt1 | contig 142759 bp, 144 predicted proteins | sample MGYA00520695_ERZ1034992 | MGnify/ENA primary metagenome ERZ1034992 (study PRJEB33766, sample SAMN09781778) | gut metagenome | biome: gut microbiome | host: Homo sapiens | place: Madagascar | study: EMG produced TPA metagenomics assembly of the PRJNA485056 data...
CAGAATTCTTACTCCGGATAATGCTTTGCTACCCATATTTCTCTTCCTCCAATGTTATTGGTTGATTGTGCGCTGTAAACTACAACTTTCCTGTAGAAGCCGATTCCTGTTACGGCCAGCTTTCACAGGATGAAAACCAAATGACTATAATATTTGGCGGAAAAACGATACTTCCCTAACATTCTTCAATTTTCCGTCAAATATTTAAGCTGACATCTATCATAGCTTCTCAACTCCTGATATATTCTTGACCACAGTCAAGTTTCCAAATTCAAACTAGAACTTCTTGACTTTCGTCAATTATTTTCGAGTGTTTTAGTCACGTTACGTCAAAACTGAAGCAGAAAATTCATGGCCTTAATAGCAAATCATCCTGAGAAAAATATTATTCGTGTGCAGCTTTCTCAAAATTGCATATTGAAGGAATTGTCCCAAAATGAATTGGCAGAACTGGAACCACATCTTGATATTTCAGACCATTCCAAAGGAGACTGCCTGACCCATCAGGGAGACCGCGACCTGGAGGTCATTTTTGTACTGGATGGTATCCTGAAAAGATCTGTCGCCAACCAGCATGCCAAGGAAATGATTTTGCGCTTTACCAGCGAAAGATATATGGAAGCGACTTATGCTTCATGGAAGTTCAACAAAGCTGCACCATTCAGCGTTATAACGGTCACAAAAGCGCGAATTGCACGGATCGCCATGCCGCAATGGGTTGCCTTTATTGAAACACATCCCGTTCTCAAACAGCGTTTCGAAATGGAAGTCATGCGCATTATGAGCAGTATCATGTCACATACCATTTCCCTGCATTTGCTGGACGCTCCCGGTCGGGTTCATCGTTTCCTGCGCAAACACCCCGATCTGTTTGACCGGATGCCGAAAAAAGAACTGGCATCCTATCTCAATCTTTCACCGGAAACCCTGAGCAGACTCAAAAATCAGGGAAAAATCTGATCTCTTTTATTGGCCATTTCCCCGTTCCAGTCACAATAAAAAGCGGCAACACTTTTAGTGTTGCCGCTTTTTATATTACAGAAAATCCGCTACAGGGCCGGCAATGATACCGGCCCTGTCAGGATTACTTGGCAGCAGCGGCTGCGGCAGCTTCCTGTGCTTCGATTTCCTTGTTGTTGTTTTCGATGAAACGGCGACGCCACGGTTTCAGGACAAACAATGCCAGGCAGGAGCAGATTGCTGCGATACATGCCGACAGAACGAAGGTACGGTTCCAGTTACCGCCTTTGGCCAGACCGGCTGCCAGCGGAACAATAAGGGAAGAAGTTCCTTTCGCGGTATACAGCGTACCGGCATTACCTGCTGCATTGGCACTACCAAACGTATCGGCACACATGGACGGGAACAGCGAGAAGATTTCACCCCAGCATGCGAACGTCATACCTGCGAAGAACATGAAGCCGAGTGGCTGACGGCCCCAGAAGACCAGACCCAGCAAGGCAGCTGCTTCACCCATGAACACAACGAACATAATGTTTTCACGGCCGAAACGGTCGGACAGATAACCCATGATAGGACGGGATGCACCGTTACAGATGTTGTCGATGGACATGGCCATGGTCAGCAGCGGCAGGGTGACACCCAGGCAGGTGACCGGAATCTTGTCCAGACCGTAGTCACGGGAAACCGGACCGAACGAAGCCGTCGCCATGATACCGCCGGAGGCAACACCCACGAAGCAGACGTAGATCAGCCAGAACAAGGGTTCTCTGACGATTTGTGCCGGATTGTAGTTTTTCTTGGAAGAAATAACACGTGGAACTGCTTTCGTTCCGGGTGGCAGTTTGGCACGTGGCATGAACAGTGCACAGCAGGTAATGATGATACCCTGAACAATACCGAAGACGAAGAACGCCTGTTCATAGCCAGAGGTATTGATCATGTTGGCGACCGGAATAACGGTAATAGCAGCACCGCCACCGAAACCGGCTGCCGTCGCACCCGCTGCCAGACCCCGTTTGTCCGGGAACCATTTCAGCGAGTTACCGGAACAGGTACCGTACACGGCACCGGCGCCGGCACCGGTCAGGATCTGGGCGAAATACAGAACACCCAGGCTGGAAGCCTTGGAACAGATAATCCAGCCGATGGTAACCAGAATAGCACCGAAAATAATGACCGGACGCGGGCCGAACTTGTCAACGCCCCATCCTTCCAGAGGAACCAGCCAGGTTTCGAAAAACAGGAAGATGGTGAACGACAGCTGAATGGCTGTACGGGCCCAGTGGTATTTATCTTCAATCGGAGCAACGAACAGCGTCCAGCCGTACTGGCAGTTCGCCACCGTTGCCATACAGATGATACCCAGAGCGAGCTGAACCCACCGATTAGGGTACTTTTCTTGTGTAGCCATAGATCTACTCTCCTTTAATGATTACTACAAACATGGTCACTGCGGATGTTATTCCCCGCTTGTTTTTAGACTATGCACTCTTACCAATAGCAGCGAAGAAATTAGATATTCCATAAGTTCTTCGCCTGATTGCTTGACTATTGTGCGAGAACAATTTTTTGCTGACCATGACCTCGGTCAAGATTAGATTTTTTATCCATACTTTACGACAACGATAAAACGGATAAAACCGGCTTTAATTGTATTGTTATAATTACCTGAAAATATTCAGTTTCTTCTATTTCTTCCTTTTCAGGAGTCTTTTCAGGACTGCTGTTCTGGAAAAAGTCCTTTTATGAATCCCTTCAGAAATGATTCCGGATTCGTCAAAAGCACTGACCGCAAATATCAGTTCCTTTTCGTCAACACGGCTCAATACGGCCTGAATCTCTACCGTTGATCCGACAGGTACCATTGCACTGTGGCGCAATTCAATGTAATTCCCGACTGACTGCCAGTCAGTCGGCAAAACGTCATCCACAATTTCCTGCGCAACCGCTTCCATCCATGCGACCAAGGCAGGTGTAGCCAGAACGTCACTTCTGCCGCTTCCCAAATAACGGGCTGTCTGTTCTTCAGACACAATAAAATTTCTTTTTTTTGATATTCCTTCTGGAAAAAGAAAATTTTCCATGTTTTTTCCCGCACAATTTGTAAAAAGTCTGTTACCAGCAGTAAATTTCCGGCTTGTATAAAAAAACAGGGCCTCCCGGCCCTGCTCCATAAAAACGGATATTTATTTCTGCGGACCTATTTCAGCAATTCGTAACAGATTCGTCGTTCCAGGTTGTCCAAAGGGCATACCGGCAGCAATAGCCAGCTGCTCACCTGGTTGCGCAAACCCTTCCGAATAGGCTGTCCTGCACGCTGCATCGACCATTTCATCAACGTCTTTCACATCATGATCGATGACAGTCGAATGAACGCCCCATGCCAAGGCAAGCCTTCTTGCTGTATACAAATGTGGGGTAATACTCAAAATCGGCGCAAGCGGTCTTTCACGGGCTGCACGCAAACTGGTATTGCCAGAATCCGTATAAGTCACATTGACTACCGCACCGATCATTTCGGAAACCGTTTTCAGTGCAGAGCAAATGGCATCACTCTTTGACGGCAATGAAACATCGTGTTGCACATTGATCATTTTCGGGTAAAACGGATCACTTTCCACTTCATTGATGATACGGTCCATAATCGAGACAGCCTGTACCGGATAGGCACCACTTGCGGATTCAGCGGAAAGCATGACGGCATCGGCGCCATCATACACGGCACTGGCGACATCCGAAGCCTCGGCCCTTGTTGGAGTCGGCGAAGCGATCATGGACTCCAGCATTTGGGTTGCTACAATGCTCGGCTTTCCATAATGACGGCAGGCACGCAATATTCTTCTTTGGGCACCTGGAACTTTTTCCGGAGGAAGTTCCACGCCCAGATCGCCACGCGCGACCATCACCGAATCCGATGCCATCACAATTTCATCAAGATGATCCAGCGCAGCCGGCTTCTCCAGTTTCGTCATCAAACCGGCACGACCGGCGATCAGACGACGTGCTTCCACCAAATCTTCCGGTCGCTGTACAAAAGACAATGCCACCCAGTCCACACCAAGTGACAAGGCGAACTCCAGATCCCTGCGATCTTTCTCGGTCAAAATCGGAATAGGCAGAACGACATCAGGAACATTGACCCCCTTGCGGTCTGATAAAGGTCCACCCGTTACAATCCGGGTACGTATTTCATCAGGCGTGCTTTCAACAACTTTCATCTTGAGCTTGCCATCATCCAGTGAAATCGAATGTCCGACATCCATGACGCCGAACAATTCCGGATGAGGCAGATTAACCCGTTTTCCATCTCCGTCAGCGGTATTGCGGTCGAAAACAAACTCCGCACCTGTTTCCAACTGTACTTTTCCATTGGCAAATTTGCCGATACGCAATTTGGGTCCCTGAAGATCCGCAAGAATCGCAATGGGCCGCCCAACGAGACGTTCAACCTCGCGCACCGCTTCATGTCGGGCACGATGGTCGTCCTGTGTTCCATGACTGAAATTGAAACGGAAAACATCCACCCCTGCTTCAAAAAGAGAGAGAATCATCTCTTTTGTCGAACTTGCCGGTCCCAGCGTTGCTACAATCTTTGCCTTACGTTGACGTCGCATAATATTCTTTCGTTCTTTTTCAAATAATTAATATCGCACGAAAATCATTGACATTCGTTCTTGACGGTCCCGTCACGATCAGGTCATTTAATGCACTGAAGAAACCATATCCGTCATTATTGTCAAGCATCTTGCGAGGCCGGATTCCCTGCGATTCGGCACGCGAGATGGAACCCGGGGCATACAGCGCTCCCGCGTTGTCTTCCGAACCATCAATACCATCGGTATCACAGGCAATGGCATAAATTCCGGGCTGGTCATTGAGCGCAATCGCCAAACTCAGCAGAAATTCCGCGTTTCGTCCTCCACGACCATCCCCTTTTACCGTAACCGTCGTTTCACCGCCGGAAATAATGACGCACGGTTTCTGAAATGGCTGCCCGCGTTGAACAACCTGTCTCGCTATTGCCGCATGCATCAAGGCAATATCTCTGGCCTCACCTTCAATACAGTCAGACAGAATATAAGGCGTAACACCGTTTTCACGGGCAGTATTGGCTGCAGCCTCCAGCGCATCCTGCGCCGTCGCAATGATATGGCTTTCATTACGGACGAAACGTGAATCACCCGGTTTGGGTGTCTCTCCTTCGCCGGATTCAAGATGCTTCCTTACATTTTCCGGTACATCAATCTGGTATTTCTTCAGAATAGCCAAGGCATCTTCACAGGTAGTCGGATCAGGCAATGTCGGACCGCTAGCTATAATTCCCGGATCATCGCCCGGAATATCGGAAATCATCAGAGTAACCACTTTTGCCGGAGCACAAGCCAATGCTAGACGTCCTCCCTTGATATCGGACAAATGCTTTCTGACACAATTCATCTCGGAAATACTGGCGCCGCTTCTCAACAATTTCCGATTGATCTGCTGTTTCTGTTCAAGGCTGATATTTTTGGAAGGCAATGCCAGCAGTGCAGATCCACCACCTGAAATCAGACATATAACCACATCCTTTTCCGTCAGTCCCTGAACCATTTTCAGCATGCGTTCTGCCGCATCTCGCCCCGCGGCATCCGGTACGGGATGAGATGCCTCGACCACTTCGATATGCTTGCACGGCAAACCATGTTCATAACGAGTCACGACCAATCCGGTAAGATCGCCTTGCCAGTGATCCTCAACAGCCTTCGCCATGGCGGCGGCTCCCTTTCCTGCGCCAATAACAATGGTTCTTCCTCCTAGCATGGGTTTTGGCAAATACTGAGGCAAGCTTTTTGCTGCACTTACAGCTGAAATGGCACTGGAATAGAGATCCAGCAAAAACTGTCTGGGATTATCGATAGACATCATTACAATCAATCCTGAATAAAAAAACCATCAAACCGGATAAACGCGAAAAAACCCGCACAAAAGCGAATTCATTCCGCCTCCTTTTTGATGGCCTCAAGTCAAATTATTCCGGTGAAAGCCAAGGCTTTCACCGGATAAAATTATCGAAAAGTCAGTCTTACGCCTTGGCAATTTCGTGGGCTGACATGATTTCCACTGCACGGCACAGAGCGGAATGGTCCATTGCGGAAAGGCCATTTGCTGCACAGGCATTCATCAATTCCTGGGCGGTCGCTGTATTCGGCAGGGAAATACCCAGCGACTTCGCTCCCTGCAATGCCAGATTCAGGTCTTTCTGGTGCAGATTGATTCTGAAACCCGGATTGAAAGTACGCTTGATCATGCGTTCGCCATGAACTTCCAGAATACGGGACGACGCGAAACCGCCCATCAATGCCTGGCGAACCTTGGCAGGATCAGCACCAGCCTTGGAAGCAAACAGAAGTGCCTCGGCAACAGCCTGAATATTCAGCGCGACGATAATCTGATTGGCGACCTTGGTAGTCTGCCCGTCGCCATTGCCACCGACCAGCGTAATATTCTGGCCCATCAGTTCAAACAGAGGTTTGACCTTGTTGAAAGTTTCTTCCTTGCCGCCAACCATGATGGTCAGGGAACCGGCCTTGGCGCCGACTTCGCCACCGGATACCGGAGCGTCCAGATATTCACAGCCCAGATCATTGATCTTTTTGGCAAATTCCTTGGTTGCGATAGGAGAAATCGAGCTCATGTCAACGACAATCTTTCCGGCGCTCAATCCCTGGGCGACACCATTCTCACCGAACAGAACCGCTTCGACATCCGGTGTATCCGGTACCATGATGAAAACGATATCAGACTGCTTGGCGACTTCTGCACCATTGGCGCAAGCTACAGCGCCACCATCCAGCAATACGGCAGGCGGTGCCTTTTTATCATTGACAAACAGCTTGTTTCCACCTTTCTGCTGCAGGTTGACGGCCATCGGCACGCCCATGATACCCAAACCAATAAAACCAATATTTGCCATTATTTTCTCCAGTTACCTTGTTTACGTTATATCCGATTACTTGACGTTATATTCTTTCAGCCAGCCGAGACCTTCAACCGTCGTGGTTTTCGGTCTGTATTCACAGCCGATCCAACCGTCATACCCGATATCATCAATGAATTTGAACAGGAAGTGGTAATTGATTTCACCCGTACCCGGTTCATTGCGATTCGGCAAGTCCGCCAGCTGCATATGCTTGATCAGCGGCAGGTTTGCCTTGATGGTATTGGCCAGCTCACCTTCCATCCGCTGCATGTGATAGATATCGTACTGGATGAACAGATTGTCGGAACCCGTTTCACGGATGATATCTACAGCCTGTTGCGTATGATTCAGATACGCGTTTTTCATATCGATCGTATTGACAGGCTCCGTAACCAGACGAATACCTTCCGCTTTCAGTTTTTCAGCGGCAAACTTCAGATTGGAAACGAACGTGGCACGCAGTTTGTCTTCTGAAACACCTGGCAGAACAGGACCAGACAGACAGTTCACCTGTTTGCAGCCCAATTTCTTGGCGGCATCAATCGCCTTGCCGACACCTTCCTGAAATTCGCTGACACGTTCAGGATGACAGGCAATGCCACGTTCGCCAGCGGCCCAATTACCGGCTGGCAAATTGAACAATACCTGCGTCAGATTGTTTTTCTGCAATTTTTCGGCAATCGCATCCAGATCGTAATCATACGGAAACAGGTATTCAACACCGGTAAAACCTGCTTTGGCAGCAGCATCAAAACGATCCATGAAAGGCACTTCATTAAACAACATGGACAGATTGGCAGCCATTTTTGGCATTGTTTTTCTCCTTTTTCTTATTCGTTAACGTCAAGGGCACCGCCAAATTCATTGATCTGGTCAAGGTTTCCGCCCATCGGAATATTGGTCACTCTTTCCAGAATAGCTTCCACTACAACCGGAACCTGGAACTCTTTCATCAGCTCACGAGCTTTCTTGAACGCCGGAATCAGCTCATCAGGCTTGTGTACACGAATGGCTTTGCACCCAAGGCCTTCCGCAACCTTGACAAAATCAATACCGTAACCGTTCACTTCCGGTGAATTGATATTCTCAAAAGAAAGCTGGACGCAATAATCTAGATTATTGAATCCCAGCTGCCCCTGACGAATCAGTCCCAGATAGGAATTGTTGACGACGATGTGGATATACGGCAACTTGAAGTGAGCACCCACTGCCAGCTCTTCGATCATGAACTGGAAATCGAAGTCACCGGACAGGGCAACGATATCAGCATCCGGCAATGCTGCGCGAACACCAAGTGCCGCAGGAATCGTCCATCCCAAAGGACCCGCCTGCCCACAGTTGATCCAGCCACGTGGCTGCTGGACTTTAAGATGCTGTGCAGCACCGATCTGAGAAAGACCGATCGCCGTCACATAATGAACATCCTTGCCAAAGAAATTGTTCATTTCCTGATAAACACGCTGCGGTTTCATCGGGACATCGTCATAGTCGGTACGACGCAGCATGGTCCGTTTGCGCTTTAAGCATTCAGCTGCCCATGCGGAACGATCCTTGAGCTTGCCGGCTGCCTTCCACTCCTTGGCCAGTTCAACAAGCTGTTCCAGCGCTTCTTTTGCATCCGAAACAATACCGTAATCCGGACAGAAAACCTTGCCCAGCTGGGTCGGTTCAATATCGATATGAACAAACTTGCGTCCCTTGGTGTAGGTTTCCAGACCACCGGTATGACGGTTTGCCCAACGGTTACCAATACCCATAATGAAATCGGAAGCCAGGAAAGAAGCATTGCCGTAACGGTGATGTGTCTGTATACCGACCATACCGGCATTGAGATCGTGCTCATCCGGAATCGAACCCCAGCCCATCAGCGTCGGAACAACCGGCACACCCAGGATTTCAGCCAATTCGACCAGCAATGGGGAAGCATCCGCCAGAATAACACCGCCGCCCGCAATAATCAGCGGTTTTTCGGCATCATTCAACATGCCCAGAGCTTTTTCAATCTGTGCACGGGTTGCTCGTGGCTTGGAGACTTCCAGAGGAGCATATGTATCCGGATCGAATTCGATTTCACCCATCTGGACGTCCAGCGGAAGATCAATCAGGCAAGGGCCCTGGCGGCCGGTACGCATCAGATAAAATGCTTTCTGCAAAGTCCACGGAACCAGTGCCGGTTCACGAACCGTTACGGCCATTTTGGCAACCGGTGCAGCGATTTTTTCGATATCAACAGCCTGGAAATCTTCCTTGAAGAGCTTTGCACGAGGAGCCTGCCCGGTAATAGCCAGAATCGGAGTGGAATCGGCAATGGCGGAATAAAGCCCGGTAATCATATCGGTTGCCGCCGGACCGGAAGTACAGATGCCGACACCGATATTGCCCTGTTTGGCACGTGTATAACCTTCAGCCATATGAGCGATGCCCTCGCCGTGACGTGCCAGAATATGCTTCATGGTGCCATGCTTTTTCAGTGCCGCATAAAGCGGATTGATACCGGCACCGGGGATACCGAACAATTGGGTAACACCTTCTTTTTCCAATACATAGACAGCCGCTTCGGCTGCGGTCATTTTTGCCATGAAGCACCTCCAGGTTGAAACAATTCAAATTTTAATAATTGCAATTAAATCGCATTATATAGATGATTTTTTTGTTTGATAAGATAATAAAAAATCGTTTGATTCGATACTTTTTGTAAGGAATCGCATTAATGGACAAAATCAAACAAATTGAAGCATTCGTTAATGCCGCAGAAAAAGGGAGTCTGGCCAAAGCTTCGCTTGTGCTAGGAATCACTCCTGTTATGCTGGGGCGGCGTATCGATGCGCTGGAACGACGTCTTGGCATTAAACTCATGCATCGCACTACTCGTCATCTTACACTAACTGAGCGAGGTACGGTATTCCTTGATCACTGCAGAAAAATTCTGGATGAACTGGAACAGGCCGAACAAATGATCGGAGAAGGTCTCAACAAAGCAACAGGTCACCTTATCGTATCGGCACCAGCCGCCTTTGGCAGAAAGCACGTCGCCCCTCATGCACCCGCGTTCCTTGCCGCCAACCCTGACGTAAAAATCTCGTTCAATCTGAGCGATCAGGTCGTCGACCTTGTCCGGGAAGGTTATGACCTCAGTATCCGTATCGGGGGATCCATCGACCCCAGTCTTGTCGCTGTAAAACTTTGTTCCAATCACCGTGTCGTATGCGCCTCTCCCGATTATTTAAGAAAACACGGAATACCCAGAACACTTAAAGACCTTGGCCAACACAACTGTCTGACTTTCAATTTACAAGGGGGCCAACAACGCGGATGGCATTTCAGGGAAAACAACAAGACCGTCATTGTCCGCACTTCAGGCAATCTTGACTGCAACGATGGCGAACTGCTCCATCGATGGTGTCTGGAAGGATTCGGTCTGGCCTGGCGTTCTACCTGGGAAATACAATCTGAACTGGCTTCGGGCAAACTGGTGACCGTTCTGGATGATTACGCCCTCCCCAACTACGACATCATGGCTGTATATCCGCAACAGCTTTATCTACCATTGAAAACCCGTCTTTTTATTGACCAGCTGAAGACCATTTACGCCGAACCCGATTACTGGACAAAACCTTACTGATCATGGCAATCAGAATGACAGCGGGAATCTGTTGCCGTTTTTATTCAGATAACAAACCGGTTTCTGAAAATGAAATACTGATCTTTCCTTAATGACAAAAGCCCCGCGGGTTTCCCACGGGGCTTTTGTCATTCTAAAACATTCCGATTACCGATTCCCTGTCAAACGGACACCAGTCTCACACACGATATCGCTCATCTCAGGATGGATCAGAAATCTTGGTACCACAATTCGGGCAGAACCGCGATTGTTCATCCGTAATCGGATAGGCACACTTCGGACACAATTTCGGCACCGGAGAAAGTTCGACAATAAGCTCGCCTTCAAGAACCGGTACCATACGGTGATCCTTCTTGAAATCGGCCGTCTTGACCACTCTCTTGACAATTCCGTTCACCGGAGACAGAACCGATCTTTCCTGTTTCATGATGGAAACATTGAAAAGTTCCTGTCCCTGCTTGACGATATCGCCTTCCTTGACATGAACGATCCAGAGATCAGCCTTGCGCGGGCTGGCGACATGATAAGGATTGCCGCTTTCGGCAATAACAGATTCGCCACCACCACCTGCCGCAGTGACAGGTGCGTCAATCTGGACATCGCTCGTCAGAATTTCGGAATCCAGGACATATCTTACTGTCGCGACCCCGCTCTCGTTGACCGGATCAATACTCAGAAGAAGCATCTGGTGCGGCTTGCCACTTGACGTATTAAAATTAAGGGTCTGCCCCGGTTTGATCCCTTCAAACCACACATCCAGCGGCAAATGATTCGGATTGCCGAATTTTTTCTGGAATTCAATGGTTTTGATCGCATCCGCCGGATGATTCAGATACATGACGAATTCCTCATCCGTCGGATCACGCTTCAGAAGTTTCGCCAATTCAGCCCTTTCGGCATCCATATCGACAGGCGGCAGGTTTTCCAGTGGAGAAACTTCCGTACGGGAAGCAATCGCACTTTCCCATTCCGCACCAAAAGCGCTCTGGTACACCCAATCGGCCGGGAATCCAAGCGGAAGCCGCCCGAACCGTCCAAGCAGAAGCTTTTGGAATGCCTCATTGCAGTCGCGGTAAATATCCAGCCGTTTCTGTCTGATATCTTCCGGCAGATCTTCTTCCTTCACTTCCGTCACGGTTTTGAGTACGGACAGCAACTGCTGCACCTCAGGCATGCCGCCACGTTTATAGGCCCCGGTGACCGCAAGGAAAGCGGTATTCCACGTCGTTTGCGACCCTGGCGTCACATCGTGGTAACGCACGATCTGGCGGGTATATGCCAGAAAATCGAGCATATAAGGAAGCAACTGGATGTAACCCTGCTTGACCGCACCTTCCTGAGAAGAAGAAGTCGCCCCGCCCGGCATGGCATAACGGATAACATCGTGATCGACACCCTGGAAATAAGGCGAACAGTAACGGTCGAAATACGGCATGAACTGCTTGCAGACAAAATTTGCATCCCGCAAGGCTTCACGATTCAGGCTGATATCCAGACCGAGCTCCTCTTCCAGATAGGCCGCCAGCGAACCGATATCTCCCTGGCCGTAACTGCGAACCGAAGCACCCAGTCCGGCATCGATAATCTGGCAACCGGCTTCAGCTGCCGCAGCGCAAGCCGGCAGGAAAAGTCCGTCAGTAACATGCCGGTGGTAATGCAGAACCAGTTCCGGCCACCGTTTTCTGAGCGCCGTAACCAACTCGCGCATGAATTTCGGTGGGCAGACACCTGCCATGTCCTTCAGGCCCAGAATGAATTCACGGATAACCGCTTTTTCCGGCAAGCCCGAAACCTTGGACATCATGGCGATAATGGATTCCGTGACCTTGAGGTAATGGTCGATATCAAACCCCTTGGCATAGGAAAGCGACAGGGCAGGTTCGAAAACCTTGTCCTCGCGATCCATGACAACTTCCGTAATCGGAAGCATATTGGCCGGTTCATTCAGGAAATCGAAGCACCGAACCACGTCATAATGATCGCAGATCATTTCGCCCGTCAGGCGCATGAGGTTTCTTGGCTGCGGACTGTAACCGAGCACATTGGTCGAACGGATCAGCAACTGTTTCAGGGTTTTCGGTGCGAAAGTGTTCCACTCACGCGCTTCCCTGAACGGATAAGTCATGTTGGCAAGCATGGCCACATGGAAATGAGCGCCCCCGCCATTTTCAATGGAAAACAGACCGAGATTATCCAGATAAGGCCCGACCAGCCTGTCTTCAGCCAGACGCATGCGATTACCGTTGTTCGACTGGGTCATGTCGCGTGTTGTGGTATCCGTAAAATGGATTTTTCCGCTGTCACGTACATAATCAAGCAGTGCACGACGGTCGCCACGAGGATACGGCGAAGGCTTACGCTTGGCCTGAGGAGTAATTTCCGGCAATATCGCCTTGAAACTGCCCAGTGACGGAGTGTTGCGATTACGGTATGTTCCCAATGAAACATACGGATTGTATCCGCGGGCAGAAATTTCCGCCACCAGCTTCGCCAGTCGTTCATTTTCCGGAGCCAGATCCGTGTAATTGAGCAATTCCGGATGATCGTGGATATACGTCGTCGTAATATTCCCGTTACGGAAATTCTCATCATTGATGATTGTCTGCATGAACGGAATCGTCGTCTTGAGTCCTCCGATCACATATTCGGACAAGGCACGTTCCATAATGCCCATCGTCTTCTGCCAATCATGCGAATAGGTAATCAGCAAGGCACCCGCCGAATCATAATTGGACGGAAATTCATAACCGGCCGAGAGATTCGAATCCAGACGGACACCGGGCCCCCCCGTGGAAACATAACGGGTAATCAATCCTGAATTGGGAGTAAAACCATCCTGCGGATCTTCGAGATTGACGCGAACCTGCATCGAGGTGAAAATCGGACGTGTATTTTCTTCATTGAAGCGCAATTCCGAACCGAATGCGATGGCGATCTGTTCTTCGACAAGATCGATCCCGTAACGGCTCTCGGTGATACCATGCTCAACCTGCAAACGGGTATTGACCTCGATCATGTAAGGCGTCGAATCCTCGGTAACAAGAAACTCAACCGTGGCAACCGAGTGATATCCTACTGCCGATACCATTCGCCGGGCATAATCTTTCAGTCGTTCACGCAACTCCGGAGTCAGCCCTTTCCAGGGAGACGGCGTGATTTCAATAAGTTTCTGATTGTTGCGCTGTACCGTACAATCGCGTTCATCAAACGCGAAAACATTGCCCCAACGGTCAGCGATAACCTGGATTTCGATATGGTGAACATTTGGCAGATACTTCTCGACAAACAGACGGGGATTGCCAAAAGAAGCCTGTGCCATGGCAGAAGCCTTCGAAAACGCATCTTCCAGCTCCTCCTGATTGGTCACCCGGAAAATGCCGCGACCACCGCCACCGCCTTCAGCTTTCAGCATGATCGGCAAGCCGATTTCCTCGATAATGGCCCGGGCCTGTTCAACCGTCACCGAATCATCCGAACCCGGGACAACAGGAACCCCTACCTGACGGGCAATGATACGAGCCTGAACCTTGTTGCCCAGCTTGTACATGGCATCGGCAGAGGCACCGATAAATGTAATACCCGCTTCTTCTGCCAGTTTCGGAAAAAGCATGTCTTCACTGGCGAAACCCCATCCCGGATGCATCGCCACGACATCACGCTGCTTGGCCAGTTCGATGATCCGTTCAAGATTGAGATAAGCACGAGGATCAGAACCCAAAAGGATCAACTCCTGAGCGGAGGCAGCAGCCGGCTGGGTCTTGTCAATATCGGTCACCGTCATTGCCGAAACAGCCTCAAACCGTTCACTAATCGACCGGCAAATACGACGTGCCGGGATACCGCGGTTCACGACCAGGATGACTTTGCCACGCAGAGACTCCCGGACTTCCTCAAAGGTTCTTTTTTTCAAATTCATTTCTTTTCTCTGCACACTCACTGATTCAATCTGTTACCAAAAATCTACCGCAAACCCCAACCATACGGGATTGAACTATAAAAATGGATGGCAAAACTACCCTTAACCGGAAGCGGTGACGACTGTTTATCTTTCCCAAGCCAATCAGGCTAGCTTCAAAAGCCAAAAAATTCACAAAAACAAATTATATGCTAGGGTGGTATTTTTTACGCAAACATTCTCGAATTGCAAACATTTTCAAATAACGTCCGGATTTTACACGACAGCCCCTGACGCTATACGAACTTCCTTACATATGGCAAAACGGCATTCAGGAACTGAATGCGGACATTACAGACGATACGTCTCCCTGAACCGGGACTTTATGACTATCCCGTCAAACCTTCCTCAGAGTACCCCTCATATGGTTCACAATACCCTCCGGAGTCGCCAGCATCAGGCCGCCATGCTCATCTATCCCGGCCAAAACACCACGAATGGATATTCCGTCAACATCGAGACAGACCGCCTCATGCAGCCATAAAAGACGGGAAAGAGCTTCTGTACGCCACGACCCCGCAAACTTGCGAAGATCAAGTGTTTTCAACCGGTCAACCAGATTTTCCACAATGGTTTCAGGAGTGAGATTCGCCGCCGCCTGAGGATTGATATTGTACAGGCAAGTAGCCGGAAGTGCCGCATCCTGACGAAGAGCACCGGAATCAGGACAAGACATGACATTAATGCCAAAACCGGCAATCAGCTTATCGCCCTTTTGTTCAAGAAGGATCCCGGCCACCTTGCCGCCATCAATAACAAGATCATTCGTCCACTTGATTTTTGTATCGAATCCGAAATCGGAAAGTGTCGCGGCAATACAACACGACAATGCCAAAGCGGCTTCCATATTGTCAAACGGCGCAACAGAAGGAAGCCGGACTGCTGCATAAACATTGCCCCTCGGACTGATCCAGGATCGTCCATACTGCCCCCGACCGGCAGTTTGTTCATAAGAAAGAACCGCATCAAAAACAGATAATCCGGAATCAGCCACCATTTTCCAGGCACAATCCAGTACGGAGCCGGTACTTTCAAGCACAGTCAGCATATTATTTCGTCTCATCAATTCACTATCCGGGACTGACTATCATTTCATGTTCGCACGGACAAAAAACTTTCCGGTTTTTCCCGATACCCTGCCGGGTTTCGGACCGGAAAAAAATACCAGTGATTCCGACATACTGTCGGAAAACAATCTCGTATCCGTTAAAAAAGCGGCCCTGACAGCCGCTTTCCTGAACTGAATCCGTACTGAAGATTACAAACTGTCGCCAAAATCTTCCCTGAATTTGGCAAGCAGTTTCTGCGGCCAGTCCGTTGTCGGAGCAAGGCGTCCGACAAAGAAACGCAATACCTTGGGTTCTTCAGTAAATTTCAGACCACCGATCAATTCACGGTTTTTCCACAGCCATTCAATACGATCTTCCGCATATTTGACTTGCGACAGCGTGAAAACCCTTCTCGGGAAAGCCAGACGCAACAATTCGACCTCGGATGGGACATCATTGCCCTGTTCATCACGATCCATCGAAATCGTGCCCCGTTCCATACCGCGAACCCCGGAAACGATATAAAGCGCGGCAGCCAGTGCGCCAGCAGGATAATCGAAAGACGTCAGATGCGGCAAAAATCCCCTTGCATCCAGATGGGCACCCAGCCCACCAGCCGGCGTAATGACCGGAATACCCTTGGCATCCAGACTGTCCACCAGATATTTGATGAACTCAGGAGAATGGCGGATAACATTCCAGTCCGTGGCTTCCCGCAAGCCGACCGCCATGGATTCGATTTCCCGAACGGAAATACCGCCATAAGTAAGAAAACCTTCAAACAGCGGAATCAAATCCCGCATTCTGAGATAAAGATCGCGATTCCTTGTAGCAATACCGCCTCCACGCGAACAACTGATCTTGCGAGCCGAAAAATAAATGATATCGGCCAGATCGCAAAGTGTGCGCAGGATTTCCGCAGGAGACTTGTCCATGAATTCCGGTTCACGCATCTTGATGAAATACATGTTTTCGCAAACCAGACTGATATCCAGAACGATCAGGATACCGTTTTCATCCGCGACCTTCCGTACAGCACGCATGTTCTCAACAGAAAACGGCTGACCACCGATCAGGTTGGTTCCCGCTTCCATACGGATATAAGGGATCTTGTCTTTGCCAACCGTCTTGATCAGATCTTTCAGTTTGCCGATATCCATATTGCCCTTGAAAGGCTTGTCGGACTGGATTTCAAGCGCATCATTCGTAAACAACTCCACAACCTTCCCACCGGCCAGTTCGACATGTGCCTTGGTCGTCGTAAAGTGGAAATTCATGGGAACGATATCGCCCTTTTTGATGAAGGCCTGTGAAATGATATGCTCAGCAGCACGTCCCTGATGGGCCGGAAGGAAGTATTCCGTTCCCAATACTTCCTCGACGGCTTCCTGCAAACGGTTGAACGATTCGGACCCCGCGTAGGCATCATCGGCAATCATCATCGAGGCGATCTGCCGGTCAGACATGGCATTGGTGCCGCTATCCGTCAGCATGTCCATAAAGACATCGCGATTTTGCAACAGGAAAGTATTGTAACCGGCGTCTTCTATTGCTTTCAAACGCTTTTCGATCGGCAAAAGATTGAGTTTCTGAACAACCCTCACTTTATGCATTTCAATAGGGACATATTCCCCGCTGGTCATCTTGATAGTTTCGTTGGACATAAAAAATCTCTGTCAGTGTACTTGAAATAAACAAACTTCCCGTCTGCCGAAAGCCGAACAACGGGAAGCCCCCTCTGGAATTCGTGCCGGTTTTTCGCATTGATAAAATGCCAAACCTTTGGATTTTATTCCATTTTGGTTATGAAAACTCAATTGAACATAAGAAAAAATTTTTTCACCGGAAAATCAGACGAGTAAAAGAGATTATCATCTTTGACTGCCCCCTCACTCCGGCATAAACGGCAAGCACCCTATCTACAGGATATTCCGTCCGGAAAAACCTGACCGTTCACCTGTTAATCCGGCCGTCAAAACAGAGCCGTTGTCAGCTTTACGCAAAACCACAGCGAATCAGCTTTCTGCCGGACAACCAGGTACAGCAAAAGCCGGATACAAGCGAATGCGCCACGGCAGACAAACAACCGAAGGCTGCAAACGTCCCGGGAACCACCTGACAAACGAAATGGAAATGTGAAGAAAACTGGTCGGGGTGAGAGGATTCGAACCTCCGGCCTCTACGTCCCGAACGTAGCGCTCTACCAGGCTAAGCTACACCCCGAATTGAAAACGGGAAAGACTAATAATTTCTTTCCACTGAAAAGGATGACAATTCTAGCAGAGATTTTTTATATTGACCACTGTTCAAAACGGATAAAGCCTGTGCCGCGTCCCTAGCGGCCTGTTGCGCCTTGCGGTGCGTATACGCCAGTGCGCCGGCTGACCGGACAGCATGCAAAACGCCTTCGAAACAGCTTCCGTCGTTATCCTCGATACTTTTCCGGACAGATATCTTCTGCTCTGTATTGCCGTTTTTCATCAGATAAATAAGAGGCAAAGTCATTTTGCCTTCTTTCAGATCGTTTCCGGCATTTTTTCCCATAACACCCTTGTCACCGGCATAATCGAGCATGTCATCAACCAGCTGGAAAGCCATTCCAAGTGCCCGGCCAAACCGGGCTGCCGCGTCAATTTCGCTCTCGGCCGCACCGGCAACAAGAGCACCGATTACAGAGGATGCCTCAAACAATTTCGCTGTTTTGGCGTAAATAACCTTGAAGTATCCTTCCTCGTCAATATCGGTATTGCGTATATTCATCAGCTGAAGCACCTCTCCTTCCGCAATGAGATTGGTGGCATCCGCCAGAACATCCAGAATACGCATATTGCCTGCGGAAACCATCATCTGGAAAGCACGGGTATAAAGAAAATCGCCGACAAGAACCGAAGATGCATTGCCGAACAGCGCATTTGCACTGGGAATGCCCCGCCTCAATTCGGATTCATCCACCACATCATCATGCAACAACGTGGCGGTATGAATGAATTCAATCGTAGCCGCAAGAATCTGGTGCAAAGTCCCCTGATAGCCCAGTGCTTTTGCCATTAACAGAACAAGAACCGGACGAATACGTTTGCCTCCCGCATTGATGATATAGTCCGCAATGCGCCCGATAAGCGCAACATCCGAATGCATCTGTTGACGGATAATCCGGTTGACAGCTTCCAGATCGGGCAAAATCGGCGTCAGAAAAGCGTTATCCGGGCCGTTGTTCTTGTAATCGTTCAATGTTGATGTTCCGTAATGACAGGCAATGGCAGCGATTATACGATGAGAGCGCCATTCAGGCGAATACCTGCCGGAACCGCAGCAGCAAGAAATCCGGCAAGCGAACGGAAACTCACTCCGGCCTTTTATCCCCGTCATCAGGCTTGAATGGCGTAACCAGAACCTTGTCAACGCGATTTTTATCCATGTCCATGACCTCAAAACGCCAGCCACCGACATCGAAACGATCGGCAGCGGCCGGTATTCTGCCAAGCATGTACATCATAAAACCGCCCACTGTATGAAACCGGTTCGAATCTTCCCCGGGCAAATCATGCCGGATACCCAACTCCGACGTCAGCCTTTCCAGACTGACTTCCCCGTCCACGAGCCATGAACCGTCCTCACGGCGGATAAGATCATCTTCCTCCTGGATTTCGGGGACAGAATAATCTCCGACAATCGCTGCCAATACATCGTTTAGCGTCACGATTCCCTGGACATCGCCATATTCATCCACAATCAGTGCCAGTGAATTTTTCGAATGACGAAAATTCTCCATCAACTGAATCGTACTGATCGTTTCCGGGACAAACAGGGGTTTTTGCAGCACGGATTCGATATCTTCCAGTGTAACGGGTGTTCCGTTTATAGTCTTTCCCAACAGATCGCCGCGTCGCAATATACCCAGTATATGCGAAAGGCCATCACGGCAGACAATCAGTCTTGTATGTCCCGACGCTGCAATCCGGTTCCTCAATGTATCAAGAGAATCCTCAAGATCGAGTATCGCCAGATCGTGTTTCGGCGTCATGATTTCAACCACAGGCTGCTGATCGAGCCTCAGGACATTGGAAACAATTTCCTGTTCCCCCTTGTGAAAAACCCCCGCCTGAGTACCCTGTCCCATCAAAGCCCTGATTTCGTTGTCGCTGATCGGCGGTTCATTGTTCTTTTTGACCCCCAGCAGCCCCAGCAACCACTCACTTGACTTCGATAACAGCCACACCAGCGGCAACGCAATGGCGGCAAGTGCACTCAAGGGCCGCGACGTCAGCGATGCAAGACGTTCAGGAGCCAGCAAGGCCAGACTTTTCGGAACAAGCTCACCGATAACGACCGTAAAATACGTCAGGCAAACGACGGTTACCGCCAATGCAATTCCCTTCGACCAGGGATGCAGATAAGGTACCTTTCCCAACCATGCGGCAAAAGGAGCTGAAATCGCCTTCTCACCGACAGCGCCGCTCAAGATACCGATAGAGGTGATACCAACCTGAATAGTCGACAGAAAACGGGCGGGAAACCGATAAAGTTCAAGCGCCTTTCTGGCACCGGAACTTCCTTCATCCGACAGGCTTTGCAACCTCACCTTTCTGGAAGAAACCAGTGCGATTTCCGACATGGCAAAAATGCCATTTAACAGGGTAAGCAAAACCAGCAACAGCAGATCTGTCAGGAACGCACTCATATTTCAACCCGTTTTCATCAACAGATCATATAGTAACGGAAATACCAGGGATCAAAAAATCCGGTGTCATCGCCAATTTGAAACGAATTGACAGAAAACAGGCCCGCCCGTCAAAGACGGCAGGTCACAGAAGGAAGAAACCGTTCGAACGAAGCGATGATTTCCTTCGAAACAGGACGCTTGCGACGATGTACTTCATCCCGGCACGATTGAAGAACCAGATGATCTGCACCCATTTCCACCAGTTGCCGGGCCATTTTTTCCGCCCTTTCGACATTGAAGAAGTCAGGATCGAGCGTGCAACGCAATTCATGCGCCTTTCCAGAGGCCAGAACGAAACCCAACGAGTCACGTACGCGTTCACCGTTTCCTCCTCCCGTAATGACATCATATTCGTCAAACGGTGCCTTGATATCCAGCCCGACCCATTCAACAGACGGCAGGATTTTCCGGAGTCTTTCCGGATAAACGCCGGACGTATGCAGCGCGACTTCAAAACCATCCCGGTGAAGCTGTTCAACAGCTTCAGGCAACTGTCTCTGCAGCAAAGGCTCGCCACCACTGAACACAACCCCTTCCAGAAGGCCGCGCCTCGTCCCCAGCCAGCGCAACACCTCTTCCCAGGGATATTTCCCGTTTTCACCGGCAGGTAACAAATGCCGGTTATGGCAATACTGGCAACGCCACGGACATCCCTGACAGAAAATGACTGCGGCAAGCCTGCCGGGAAAATCTATTGTCGTAAACGGCGTGATTCCCCCGACCTGCAGGACAATATCACTTACCGCAGCCACAAATCCTGTCCAGATCAGGAATAGCGGATTCAACAAAATGAACGCGGTCATGGTGTTCACTTTGCTTTCCGGGATTGAATTCCGAAACCGGCCGATGGTATCCCATCACACGGGTCCAGACTTCGCAACGTTGTCTTTTTTCCTGTGGCAATTGTGATTTATCCATTGTTTTTTCCTTTCAAAATTGTTCAGTGTGTCTGTTTTTCCATCTGTGCCATCAGTTCTTCATCACAAATCGGACAGAACTCATGTTCACCCGCCAGATAACCGTGTTTCGGGCAAATGGAGAACGTCGGTGTCACCGTCAAATAAGGCAGCCTGAAATGGGTCAGTGCCGTCTTGACCAGTTTGCGGCAGGCGTCAGGCGATGAAATCTGCTCCTGCATGTAAAGATGCAGCACGGTTCCCCCCGTATAGCGGATCTGCAAATCATCCTGACAGCGCAAGGCTTCAAAAGGATCGTCCGTATAACCGACCGGCAACTGGGACGAATTCGTGTAATACGGATGTTCCGGCGTACCGGCCTGAATAATATCCGGATAACGTTTCTTGTCTTCCCGTGCAAAACGGTACGTCGTCCCCTCTGCCGGAGTCGCTTCCAGATTGTAGAGACTGCCCGTTTCTTCCTGATAACGCTTCATCCGTTCACGCAGATGATCCAGCAGACGAAGCGCGAAATTGTGGCCGAACTCCGTTGTAATATCATCTCTGTCATTGGTGAAATTACGAATCAATTCATTGATGCCGTTAACACCGATCGTCGAAAAATGATTGCGCAATTTGCCCAGATAACGACGTGTATAGGGGAACAGTCCGTCATCCATCAACCGCTGAACCACCTTGCGCTTGATTTCCAGACTGTCTTTCGCCATATCGGCCAGATGATCCAGACGGGCGAACAGCCCCTTTTCATCCCCCTTGAACAAATAGCCGAGACGGGCGCAATTGATGGTGACGACCCCGATCGAACCGGTCTGTTCCGCCGATCCGAATAGGCCGTTTCCCCGTTTCAGCAGCTCACGCAAATCCAGCTGCAGACGGCAACACATGGAACGCACCATGTTCGGGGAAAGATCCGAATTGAGAAAATTCTGGAAATAGGGCAAACCATATTTGGCCGTCATGGCAAAAAGCCGTTCCGCATTTTCCGATTCCCACGGAAAATCGGCAGTAATGTTATAGGTCGGAATAGGGAACGTGAATACCCGGCCACGCCGGTCACCTGCCGTCATCACTTCGATATAGGCACGGTTTAACATATCCATTTCCTTCTGCAATTCACCATAAGTGAACGGCATTTCCACTCCGCCGATAACCGGAACCTGTTCACGCAAATCTTCGGGACAGACCCAGTCGAAAGTCAGATTGGTAAACGGAGTCTGCGTTCCCCACCTGGACGGTACATTCAGGTTATAGATGAATTCCTGCATGTGCTGCCTGACATCGTCATAAGACAATCCATCGTTTCTGACAAACGGCGCCAGATAGGTGTCAAACGAACTGAACGCTTGTGCTCCCGCCCATTCGTTTTGCAACGTGCCCAGAAAATTGACCATCTGGCCCAGCGCCGTCGAAAAATGTCTGGGTGGATCGGCTTCCGGTTTTCCCGGAACGCCGTTAAATCCTTCATACAACAACTGTCTCAACGACCAGCCTGCACAATACCCGCACAACATATCCAGATCATGGATATGGTAATCGGCATCACGATGAGCCTGTCCGATTTCCGGAGGATAAACATGGCTCAGCCAGTAATTGGCCGTCACCTTGCCCGAAACGTTCAGAATCAGGCCGCCCAGCGAATACCCCTGATTGGCATTGGCCTGAACACGCCAGTCCGCACGATCGACATACTCTTCAACGGAAGAAGCGACATCGACCAGTGTTCTTTTGTCCTGTCTCAGGCGGTGGCGCTGGTCACGATAAGTGGCATAGGCACGAAACGTCTTCGTATGATTGGCATCGACCAGCATCTGTTCCACAACATCCTGAACCTGTTCCACCGTCGGAAGCGCGCCGGCAAAACGGTGACGCAAGACCTTCAACGTTCTCTGTGTCAGAAGTTGCGCTTCATCCTCGCCGAAATCTCCCGTCGCCCTTCCCGCCTTGGTCAGGGCGACAGTAATTCTTTTGGCATCAAATGGAACCTCCGCTCCATCACGCTTGATGATCCGCTGCGGCAATGGAGGCAATACGGAAGGCGCCGGCTGGGCAACCTCCCGATCAGTCACGACACTTTCTTCCGTTTTCATTCAGTACCTTTTTACTTGGAGGCTCAAAAGAAAAACGACGGCAGCATTCGCCGCGCCCTTGACACCGGAGAAGATGGAACACTCATTCCAGCAGGCTTTTTCCTTCAGGAGGCCCCGCTCTTGTTTTAATAATATTATCGAAATGGTTATTTCCCGGATGACAAACTCCGATAAACCGTTCCAGAGATTCGGCAAACACTGCCTGATTTCCCTTTTGCCCATCACAGGATCCATTTACCCGAGCAGTATAACTTAACTTCAGAGATTCTGCTGATTGCAAATTCCCGCATGAAAACATCCCGACTGCAAATGGAACATATGACGCCAACCGTCATTTTCATGTACTTTCACAAATGCAGACGCGACAGAAATCAAACCGGCACATCATTGGCTATTCAAAACAAACCCCTTTCATACAAGGATCGTAAACCCATGAATTCCATAACAATCAACATGTTCCCGCATTCCATCTCGCTGGGAAACCTGTTTTGACACGCTTTGAAACATTTGCTGCCGACAAACCGATATGACAAGGCCGGAAACAAAATCATGAATTCCCTACATGCCGACATCCACCGGTCCATATAAAAAAGCCGTACCGATATATCCCTGCTTTCCGGGACAAAAACACCAGAAGAAACCATGACTTTCCCCAGCCTCCTTCACGCCCTCGCAACCCGCAGAAATGCGACAGAAAGTCCTTTGGGACCATGAAAACCGGAACTGCAAGCGTTTCCAGCTCATCATCGCCGACGATGGTTCCGATAACCGGACCCGTGAAATGATCCAGGATTACCGGAAGATTCCCCGCATGGACATCATCCACCTCCGGCATGAAAGAAACGGTTGCCAGAAAAGCCGCATGCTGAACAAGGCGATCATGCATGCCCGTGGCGACTATCTCATTTTTAAGGAAGACAACTGCATTCCCCGATTCGATTTCGTCAAAACACACGTACATTCGGCACGACCGCATCATTTCCTTTCCGGAGGGCACAGCAAACTGCCCATGTGCTGCAGCCTGCAAATCGGTAAAGAAGAAATCCTTTCCGACGAAGCCTTCAATATCATGTAGTTGCAATCCCACGGCTATCCGACATACGCGAAAAAACTCCGTTTGATCGCCCGCTGGCCATTCGACAAGCTGCTGAATCTCATCCCGACGGAAAACAGGTGGAACGGTCACAATGCTTCCGGATGGAAAAACGACATCATCGGCGTCAATGGTTTCGACGAAAGAATCCGGGGCTGAGGAGAAGACCTCGAACTGGGTGACAGACTGAAACATGCCGGAATAAAAGCCAAGCGCATACGCTATTCAGCCGTATGCGTCCACCTGTCACATGAATCCGGATTCAATGACGGTCTTGTTTCAGACATAACCCGTGAAATACAGAACCAGACCCAGCAAAACAACAGCCGCTACACGGAATACGGGATCAACCAATCGAAACAGAACGCCAATTCCCTGTAACCGGAACCATTCAAACCAGATCGTCCAGCACACGCCTGCGGAACCTGACTCCCAGTTTGTCGGCAATTGCCTGACAGGCGGCGATATCGACTCCCGGCAACCCGTCAACAGCTGTTACCGTCACGTCCGCCCCCGCCTTTTTGGCACTTTCCACAAATTCAAGTACCGCCCGATACGCACCGGGATTCTTCGGACGGCAATGGCGATTATAGGTTTCTTCATCCTGTGCATTTAAGGAAACAGAAATCGTCGGTATCAACGCCGCTATTTCGGGAGCCACATCCCTGCCATTCATCATGCTGCCGAGCCCATTGGTATTCAACCGCAATTTCGCGCCCTTTTCGCGCAAGCGTCTTGCCACTTCCAGCATATCGTCCAGACGAGTCGTCGATTCCCCCATACCGCAAAAAACGATTTCACGGTAATCGGCAGGATTTCCCGCCGCTTCGACCAGTTCATCCACTGTCGGATGATGGTGAAGCCGCATATCATATTCCTTGACAGACCAGGCACCATTGAATTTCGGGCAGAAAGCGCACCGCAGGACACCACACCGGTTAGTGAGATTCAAATACCGGCTGCCATGCAAGGTATAGCCGACTGTATCTTCATAATTCTCCGAATCAGACATATCCCCCCGCTTTCATTTCATGAACCAGCTGACCACCAGCATGGCGATCCCCACATTGACGGCGATATTCAGCTTCGGCGCGACCTTCCCCTCCGAACGCAGATAATTCACCAGCGCCCACGACAGCCACAGCAACAGCTCGCCCGCCCCCCGGAATATATCGACACGGGTTTGCGCCAGATAAATCCGGTAACCGCCCTGTATGGCCAGACACATGCAGAAAGTGGCCAGCACAAGACGGACACTTCTTTTATTGACAAATTGCCAGAAGGCATCCATTTGCCATCTCCCTTCATGCGTCTTGCGATTATACACAGGTACTATTGTACGCCAGGTCACGGATACCGTCGCACACCGGACAAACAGCCCGCCTTATTCCACGGTGACCGACTTGGCCAGATTGCGTGGCTTGTCAACATCCGTGCCCCTGACCAGAGCAGTATGATAGGCAAGCAATTGTAACGGAATAACGTGCAATATCGGTGACAACAGGCCGTAATTTTCCGGCATACGGATCACATGAATCCCTTCTTCCGATACAATTTTCGTATCCGAATCGGCAAAAACATAGAGCTGCCCTCCCCGTGCACGGACTTCCTGCATATTCGATTTCAGTTTTTCAAGCAGATCGTCATTCGGCGCGATCGTGACAACCGGCATTTTGTCCGTCACCAGCGCAAGAGGACCGTGCTTCAGCTCACCGGCCGGGTAAGCCTCGGCATGAATATAGGAAATTTCCTTCAGCTTGAGCGCCCCTTCCAGCGCAATCGGATAATGAATGCCTCTTCCGAGAAACAGCGCATCATCATGTCGTGAAAACTCTTCCGCCCAGGCAATAATCTGCGGTTCCAGCGCCAGAACGGCAGACACCGCCACAGGCAAATGACGGAGCAACTTCATATGCTCCGCTTCCTGTTCCGGCGCCAGCCTTCCCCGGACTTTCGCAATCGCAAGCGTCAACAGGAAAAGCGCCGTCAACTGTGTGGTGAACGCCTTCGTCGACGCCACACCGATTTCCACCCCCGCCCTCGTAATATAAGCCAGCTCACACTCCCTGACCATCGCACTGGTCGCGACATTGCAGATCGTCAGCGAATGTGCCATCCCCAGTTCACGGGCATGACGCAAGGCAGCCAGGGTATCCGCCGTTTCCCCGCTCTGACTGATGGTCACCACCAGTTTGTTCTCCGACGGGACACTGTCCCGATAACGGTATTCACTGGCGATTTCCACCTCGACAGGAATCTTCGCGATCGATTCCAGCCAGTACTTGGCCGTCAGCCCGGCATAATAACTGGTTCCGCACGCCAGAATCAGAACCGAATCCGCCTTGTGCAAAACAGCGGACGCCTGTGCGCCGAACAGATCCGGCGTAATGCTTTCCAGACCTTGCAATGTATCCGAAATAGCCCGCGGCTGTTCGAAAATCTCTTTCTGCATGAAATGCCGGTATGGTCCCAGTTCCGCGACACCGGAATAGACATCGACGACCTTGACTTCCCGCAATGCCGGTTTTCCCCCGGCATCGACAATATGGAAATCATTCAGATGAATATCGACGACATCCCCTTCCTCCAGATAAACGATCCGGTTCGTGGTGCCGGCCAGCGCCAGCGCATCGGACGCCAGAAAATTTTCATGGTCGCCAATACCGACCACCAGCGGCGATCCCTGCCGGGCACCGACCATCCGCTGCGGTTCGTCACGGCAAATGACCGCAATGGCAAACGCGCCCCGCAAGCGGACAATGGCTGCCTGCACCGCTTCCAGCAGATCCCCCTGATAGAAGCTGTCGATCAGATGTGCGATGACCTCCGTATCGGTCTGGCTGGAAAAAACATACCCCTTCATTTTCAGCGCTTCGCGCAGCTCGGCATGATTTTCGATAATACCGTTATGCACCAGCGCAATCCGCTTGCCGGAAAAATGGGGATGAGCATTATCCGTGGTTGGCGCGCCATGTGTCGCCCAGCGGGTATGCGCAATACCGAGAAATCCAGAAAGATGATGTCCGTTGACCTGTTTTTCCAGTTCGGCCACCCGCGATGTACTGCGCGAGCGCTCCAGATGCCCTTCCGTGCACAGTGCAATTCCGCATGAATCATAGCCCCGGTATTCCAGCCGCTTCAATCCTTCCAGCATGACAGGAACCACGTTCCGCTTCGCTACCGCGCCGACAATCCCACACATATCAAAAACCTCATCCGGTAAACACATCCGGTTTTCCCGCTTCCGCCAGACAGCACATGGCAGGAAAACACCCTACAAAAAGATCCAGTCAGGAACATAGCCTATCACAAGTCGCCCTCAACAACCTGTAACCGTTTGTAAAAACAGACAATCCTGCCGGCCTGCATAATTCGGGCTCACACCTGTAAAAAAAAAGCACCCCGCAAAAGGGGTGCTTTCGTTCATCGTTGCCTTCATACAAAACCGGTCATACCGATTTTGCGTCAACAATCAGAACTTGTGGGTGATACCAACCTGAACACCGTAGGTACCGTCATCGGTGTCGCCATAGACAGCTGCGACTTCCTTGTCGTCGTAGTCGGTATAGGCAACGTTACCGTAGATGGCGGTGCGTTTGGACAGGTCATAGGTATAACCGATGGCATACTTGTAGATGTCCTTGTCACTGACATGCTGGCCACCGCTGGCTTCGACTTCCATCCACTGGGCGGAGGCATTCAGACGACCCGGGCCGAGCTTCCATTCCAGACCCAACAACCATTGTTTTTCTTTCAGCTCGTCAACACCCTGGTATTCATTAACAACACGACCATTGTTCCAGCTGCCAACTTTCTGCCAGTCAGCCTGTTCACCGTTAGCCCAGCCTTTGTCCTTGGTCTACTGGTAAACCAGTTCGACCTTGGCAGGACCGAAACGGTATGCAGCGCCCAAGTTCCAAACGGACGAATCCTTGGAATCGGCCAGACGGCTCCAGTTACCGACCAAAGCCAACGGGCCATTGTCGTAGCCGAGCATGATGCCGTAACCGTCGTTGTCAGCACCTGCGTCCTTAACATCTACCATATAGCCATCAATAGATTCGCTATCGGTATTGCCACCCAGCGAGTAGCTGGCGCCGAAGTGGAAGCCGCTCCAGTTCGGGCTGTCATAACGGATGGTGTTGTCGATACGTGGGGAACGCTGGTTGCCTTCCAGCATGGCGCCGACACCATATTGATAGAACGGGTCGAATTTACGGATGGTTTCGGTGGTCAGTTCATTGACACGGCCCAGACGGACAGCACCCCATGCATCTCCTTTCAGACCGACGTTGGCGGCGCCGTCGAATTCACGGTCCTTTCCAGCAGCGGTTTTACCTTTCTGGGTACCGTTGTTCAGGTCAAACCGGTGTTCCAGTTCGAAGGTTGCCTTCATGCCGGAACCGAGGTCTTCAACGCCACGGAAACCCAGACGGTTGTTGACGTTTTCGCCCATTTCGACATCATGGCCGGATTTCTTGATGAAACCGGTGTCAACGATACCGTAAATGGTAACGTTGGATTGAGCGTGTGCAACGCCGGCAGCGGCGCCCAGCACAGCCAATGCGATAAGAGTCTTTTTCATTTTGCCTTCCCTTTTAAATAGGTCTTTTAAAATCCGGAACAGCTGTTCAGGTCATTCAGACTATTCGGATGAGTGAAAGATACCTTTTGATCGGGATCAATGTCATTGATTTGTCATTTATTTCGAAAAATTCTTCAAAAAGTGTCTCGAAAAAGCAAAAAACGTTGTATTTTCATCACACGAAAACCGCCGTTTCCCTTCCCCCGGTTTTGACGGCAAAGATGAACAATGTTCGTCAACTCCCTGTGCAATAACTCTTTTTCCGGTTCGGCACCTAACTGTATCGGTTCTTTCCCCCGATAATCCGGCCAGTCCCTCTCCGCCCCCGGCATGACATGAAACAAAAAAGGCCATCCTCCGGATGGCCCTTTGCAGTGCAGAGAGAAATCAGAACTTGTGCGTAATACCGATCTGCACGCCCGTCACACTGTCCCGATTGTAACTGGCCGGATCACCGTTGTTGTTCAGGCCTTCACCACGGTAAAATCCGGCGATCTGATCGTCATCATAATCGGAATAAGCCACAATGCCATATATGGACGTCCGCTTGGACAAGTCATAGGTATACCCCAGGGCATACTTCTTCACGTCCTTGTGACCGCTGTCGTTATTGCTCCATTCGACATCCTTGACTCTTCCGTAATTGAAGGAAGCATTCAGGCGGCCCGGTCCCATCAGCCATTCCAGACCGAGCAGCCAGGTCTGCTGTTTGGAGCGAATGGATATCTCACCTTCTTTCCAGCCCTTGTCGCGGGTCTGTTCATAAGCCAGCGAGATCCTTGCCGGACCGAATGCATAGGCACCGCCGAGATTCCAGACGTAGGATTTGTTGGAATCCGCCAGACGGCTCCAGTTACCCAGCAATGTCAGTGGGCCATTGTCATAACCCAGCATAACGGCATATCCGTCATTATCCGCACCGGCGTATTTGACGTTGGCAGGAGTTGCATCAGGCTGCGGCTGTCCCGGATCACGGTTCGGATCGTAGGCGACACCGGTTACATGCTTCATGTTTTCACCCAGCGAATAGCTGGCGCCGAACTTGAAGCCCATCCAGTCCGGACTGTCGTAACGGATAGTGTTGTCAATACGGGCAGAACGCTGGGTGCTCAACAACATGGAACCGACACCATACTGATAGAAAGGATCCAGGGTACGCAGCGTTTCGGTGGTCAGTTCATTGACACGACCGAGACGGATGGCCCCCCAGTTATCGCCTTTCAATCCCACATTGGCGGCACCGTCCCAGTCTTTCCCTTCCTGGGCCAGCGTTCCGTCATTCAGATTGAACCGTCTTTCCAGTTCGAAAGTGGCTTTCTGGCCGGAACCCAGATCTTCCGTACCGCGAAAACCGATCCGGTTATCGATATTGGAACCCATCCGGGTATCGGAACCGTTTTCCTTGATGAAGCCGGTATCGACCACCCCGTAAATGACGACATTGGACTGGGCATTCGCCACGCCGGCAGCGGCACCCATAATGGCTAATGCAATGAGAGTTTTTTTCATTTGTTTTCCCTTCAAAGAGACCTGTTAAAAATCCGTCGAAGCCTTTTCCTCGGACATCCGGATAAACACAAAGTAAATAACTCTCATCAATCGACTTTTTACAAAAATCGACTTCCGTGCACTTTCATTCAATAATTGACACAAAAATTCATCTCCTGTTGTATTTTTGTTACACAAAAGTTGCTTCCGGTTAAAAAAACGTTATTGAATCCGCTTTTAAAACGCACAATATCGCTAACTGATCACTTGATCATTCCGGAATACAAAACAACCGGATGACGGAACGGCGGTACTTTTCCGGACTGGAACGTACTGTTCTTTGCTGAAAAAACTGAACTCTTTATTTGTCAAATGGCCAGCCGGGAAGAATTGCAGCTATTGCGTGAAGCACGGGCAGGAAATGCCCAATCCCAATGCGAGCTGGGCAAGCTGTATCTTTTCGGCAGCAAAAGCCTGCCGCAAAGCCTGCCGACAGCCTTGCACTGGCTAAGCCGTGCCGCTCTCCAGGAAAATACGAGTGCAAAACTGCTGATCGGCAATCACATACCGTACGAAATGGCAAAAGCCTACCCCGACAGACATGTTATCGAAAACTGGTACCGGGAGGCTCTGGAGCACGGAAACGATCAGGCTGGTCTGATACTGGCAAAGCTGATCCTGTCTTCCGGGACAACAGTCGATGAAAAAAAACGTTCGGAAGCGATCGGCATTCTTGAAACAATTGTTGACCATGATATTCCCGAAGCACAATGGCTACTGGCAGAATTGGTCAAAAACTCACCGCAACCCACCCCTGCGAAAAACAATGCCCTCAAATGGACGGCACGCGCTGCCGATGCCGGAGTGCTGGAAGCGCAAATCGCCCTGATAGAACATGCCTGGGACAATGCCGATTACGATACGTTCCTTCAACTCGCCGTACCTGTTGCCCATTCCCTGATACAGATCCGGCAACAACAGGAAATTTCCGCGCCAAACGAGCGGTCCGCACAACTTCTGTTACGCTGTGGCCAGCTTCTGCTCAAAAAAGGGAAAAACCATGTCGAGGAAATACAACCCATGTGGGAAATGGCTGCCCGCCACAAAAATGCGGAAGCGGCATTTCTGCTGGGGTTATGGCATGCCCGAATGGATGAATACGGCAACCGGACCTCTGATGGCGCCAGCTCGACCAGTTTCAAAAAAGCGATCCGCTGGCTGACACAGGCAGGAGAACAGGGACTTGCGAAAGCATGGTACGCATTGTCGCTGATTTACCAGAAAGCGGAATTTTCACAGCGGAATATGGCAGATGCCCAGCATTATCTCGAAATCGCCGCCAATCTGGGGCACCCCAGGGCGCAATATGAACGCGGTCTGCACGCATGGAGAAACCGGCGCGAAGACGAATCCAACGACATTCTGGCGGTTTACTGGCTCCAGAAAGCCGTCAGCAACGGCGAAACGGAAGCGGCACAGGTATTGAACAAGATCGCCATCCGGGCCAAACCGGCATCGTGGGCCCAGACCGCCCTGCAATTTCTGACGCGTGAATCCGTCAGCAGCCATCCTTTTCTGGCGGCACGTATCGAACTGGCTGCCGTATTCGGCCTGTCCCGTCCGGAAGCGCTTCTTCTGGATATCCATTCAGCCGACAAAGGCCATTGTCTGCTCGTCGATATCCGGGAACACTATCGGCGCAGCAAACGCAAACTGATACTGATCCAGACCGGCAGGGAACGTCAGACCTTGTCCCGGATCGGTCGTCTTTTCGAAAAAGTGGACTGTGGTCCAAACGGACCGGAAGGAAATTACCGACAACGTCAGTACCGGCTCAAAACGCTATTGCCCGCCCCTGTTCCGGAACATCCGGAAGATACCGTTTCCTGAAGATTTCCCGTTTCACCGGCCTGAATCAGGCGATATTTTTCCGGCGGTCAACATCCGCTCGACGTATCGGGCAATCAGGTCGATTTCCAGATTGACTTCCGAACCTTCCGCCAGATTCCGAAGCGTCGTGACTTCAACAGTATGCGGAATCAGGTTGATTGAAAAAAGGCATCCCGTTTCCGTATCCTGAACCTTGTTGACGGTCAGCGATACACCATCAACCGCGACGGAGCCTTTATAAGCCAGAAATTTCCCGAGAACGGCAGGAGCTTCCACGACCAGCTCCCACGATTCGGCAACAGGAGCGAACCGGCGTACGGTACCGACACCATCCACATGACCGGAAACAAGATGCCCCCCCAGCATATCACCCAGTGCCAGCGCTTTTTCGAGATTGACTTCATGCACTTTGTCCAGACCGGTAGTTCTGTCCAGACTTTCACGCGACACATCAACCTTGAAACGGTTATCCGTTCTTTCGACAACCGTCATGCATGCACCATTAATCGCGACAGAGTCGCCGACCCTGATTTTCTCCATCGGCAAATCGCCTGCATCGATTTCAAGGCGGACTCCGGCATTTTTATCCTGTCCTTGCGGAGTAACCGATCTAATTTTCCCGACAGCTTCGACAATTCCTGTAAACATACTCCCTCAATCCGTCAATCTGGCCAAAATCCTCAAATCATGACCAATCGGTACAATTTCATGAAAATCAAACGCGATCCTGTCGGCCAGTCTGTCGATCTGATTCAGGCTAAGCATGTTTTTGCCACTGCCGAGAAAACACGGTGCCAGATAAATCAGCATTTCATCGACATATCCTGCCTGAATCAGAGCGCCATTCAAAGTCGCCCCCGCCTCGACATGAATTTCGTTGATCTCCTTTTCTGCCAGCGTTTTCATCATTTCCGCCAGATCCACTCTTCCCGTATCGTTAATGGCAGAAAAAACCTGAACCCCTCTTTCCTGCATGGCATCGATTTTGGTCGGGGATGCATTGGCCGAAAAGATCCAGGTCACGCCATCCTGAATAATCCGGGCGTCCAGCGGCGTTTTCAGCTGACTATCGACAACAATACGCAGCGGTTGCCTGACGACTTCCGGCAAACGGACATTCAGTTTCGGATCATCCTTGATAACCGTTCCGATACCGGTCATCACCGCATCGGCCCTCATCCGCCAGCGATGGCCGTCTTCCCGTGCCGCTTCCGACGTAATCCACTGGCTTTCTCCGTTGGACAATGCCGTTTTGCCATCCAGACTGGCCGCCACTTTCATCCTGACCCAAGGTCTTCCCCGTTCAATACGGGAAAGAAAACCCCTGTTCATTTCCCGTGCTTCGGCGGCCAGTACACCACAGACAACATGAACTCCGGCCAACCGGAGTTTTTCAAGCCCTTTTCCGGCAACCAGACCATTCGGATCTTCCATGGCCACAACAACCTGCGAAACGCCGGCCCTGATCAAGGCATCCGCACAGGGTGGTGTCCGTCCGAAATGGGCACAGGGCTCCAGCGTGACATATACCGTCGCTCCCTGACAACTCTCCCCCCGGCCGGCGGCATCATTCAGCGCTTCGATCTCGGCATGATTTCCTCCTACCGGCTGAGTAAACCCTTCACCGACAATCTGTCCGTTCTTGACGATGACACAACCGACTTTCGGATTCGGCGAAGTCAAAACCGAACAGTTTTTGGCCAGTTCCAGTGCGCGTTTCATGAAAAACTCGTGACCCGTCAAGGATGACCGGCTGGCAACATCGTTTAATTCGCTCATGCTTTCTATCTGCGGAAATTGGTCTCAAAAGCTCAAACAGCATTTTAACCGATAAAAAAAGCCACCTGTAAAACAGGTGGCTCAATCCTCGCAAAAGAAAATCCTAGCGCTGGTAAACCGGGAATGCCGTGGTCAGTTTCCTGACTTCCGCGCGAACCCGCTCAAGGGTAGCCGGATCTTCCGGATTTTCGATCACATCCGCCAGCAAATTGCCGACCATTGCGGATTCCGCTTCCTTGAAACCACGCGTCGTCATAGCCGGACTGCCCAGACGGATGCCGGATGTCACAAACGGAGTCTGCGGATCGTTGGGAATCGCATTCTTGTTGCAGGTAATATGACCGCTGTTCAAAATCGTCTCTGCCTGACGCCCAGTGATATTCTTACTTTGCAAATCAACCAGCATGACATGGGATTCCGTGCGTCCGGAAATGATACGGAAGCCACGGTCGATCAACGTTTCCGACAAGACAGCGGCATTTTTGATGACCTGTTCCTGATATGTCTTGAATTCCGGCTGCAACGCTTCCTTGAACGCGACGGCTTTCGCCGCAATAACATGCATCAGCGGGCCGCCCTGCAAACCCGGAAATACGGCAGAATTGATTTTGCGTTCGAATTCCTGTTTCATCAGAATGAAACCGCCTCTCGGTCCGCGCAGCGATTTATGCGTCGTGGAGGTCACGAAATCAGCGTAAGGCACCGGGCTGGGATAGACACCTGCCGCGATCAGACCGGCATAATGGGCCATGTCCACCATGAAATAGGCACCGACATCCTTGGCCACCTTGGCAAAACGTTCAAAATCGATACGCAGGGAATAGGCCGAGGCACCGGCAATAATCAGTTTCGGCTTGTGTTCATGAGCCAGCTGTTCCATTTTGTCGTAGTCGATTTCCTCTTTTTCATTCAGACCATAGGAAACGACATTGAACCACTTGCCCGACATGTTCAGCGCCATGCCATGAGTCAGATGCCCTCCTTCTGCCAGCGACATTCCCATAATGGTATCGCCCGGCTGCAACATGGCCAGGAAAATCGCCTGATTGGCCTGGGAACCGGAATTGGGCTGGACATTGGCTGCTTGTGCACCGTACAGTTTCTTGACACGATCCAGTGCCAGCTGTTCGGCGATATCGACATATTCACAACCGCCATAATAACGTTTGCCGGGATATCCTTCCGCATATTTGTTCGTCAGTTGAGAACCCTGTGCCTGCATGACGGCCGGCGAACAATAGTTTTCGGAAGCGATCAGTTCGATATGATCTTCCTGACGGGTATTCTCACGCAAAATAGCGTCCCACAGCTCCGGATCGACCTGAGCGAGGGTCTGGTCTTTAGCAAACATGTCCTACTCCAATGATAGAAAGTGCACTTCTCGGCAATATCGGAAAATGGTTCTGAAAAATTCAGCGCCCCAGATAAACTTCCCTGCAAGACTTTTTACAGAGAAGCCATAAACAAACCGGTAAAAATAGGAAGGGATTTTACAAGAACCGCCTTCTTTCGGCAAGGTAACCGGACATGACGATTCCTTTAACTTCTTGATTTTATAAACTGTTCAAAGTGGCCTACTCCAGAGAGCCAGCGTATAATCCGGCAAACCGTTCCAAATACTCATCAACAATCAGGAAAAATCATGCCAACAATCAACATACAACTTTTTGAAGGCCGTACGGTAGAACAAAAACGGGAACTGGCCAAAGCCATCACGGAAGCGACCTGCAAAACACTGAAATGCGACCCGGGCGCCGTCGATATCATCATGCACGACATCAAAAAAGAAAACTGGGCCACAGCCGGAAAACTGTGGTGCGACTGATCCATTACAGGCAGACCATGAAAGGGTTACCGGCCATAACAAACGGTAACCCGCTTCCCGAATACCGTTTTGCGGCCATCCAGGCGGAAAGCGACGCTCGCTGTACCGGCATACCACGCAGCACGACAGAAATCGTTTCATCCACCAAGGACAAACCGTGTTCCCGAACTTGTAATCACGGCAAACCTCCATTCGTCGCGCCCATCCGGCCACGAAACGAACTGATCTTGTGCATGCCGGCAATGCAAAATCACCTGACCTGCTCCGGTTCTCCTTCCATGACAAACCGATATGAGCGTTTTGCACTCGGTCAGAAAAAATCCGGCTTCCAAATAAAACCGTGAAATATCATCCCCGACAAAGATCTGATACATTGAACCTTTGACGGATAACCCCCTCCAACTCCAAAAACAAAAAAACGGGATGGATACGGGACTCCTTCTCTTTTTGTTACAAAGTCCTACACAACCTGTTTTTTCGTCATAATTGGCGGATAATGAAGACGATTTCTGTCCTGGAGGACATCACTTTTTCATGCATATGGACAAGGGACTTATCATGAAACGCTTTATAACCCTTCTGCTTTCTGTTTGCGTGCTGAGTCTTGCATCAGAAAGCGCCCTGGCCGACCGGAGACCTCCACCACACCGGCCACCACCTCCGCCACGCCATCGTCATTCGCGAACATCGGTAGGTATCACGTTCGGCGCGCCCTTATGGACTTATCCGGCTTATTCACCCTATTATCCCTATTACTATCCGTACGGACCATACTATCCCTATCCTTCGCAAACGGTCGTCATCCAGTCGACTCCGACACAATATATCGAGAAAAACGAAGGGGATAGCGCGGAACATTACTGGTACTACTGTCCAGACCCGAAAGGATATTATCCCTACGTTCCGAAATGCAATGCCGCCTGGCAAAAAGTCATCCCTTTCCCGCAAGAAACGCAGTAACCGTTCCCCTGATATAGCCTATGCAACCTGATGGAGCAAAATATGTCTTTCAACGCCAAACACGCCCTGCTTTTATTGCCTCTTGCATTGGTTGCCTGTTCATCAATGCCCTCCGGACCGAACGTCACGGTCCTGCCTGGCAGTGGAAAAACGCTGGAACAATTCCAGGCTGACGATTTCTTCTGTCGCCAGTACGCTTCCATGCAGATCGGGACCAATGCCAATGAAGTGTCCGTAAACAGCGGCGTCAAAACCGCCGCTTTGGGAACGGCGCTGGGCGCCGCTTCAGGCGCCATGATCGACGGTGGACATGGCGCCGCTGTCGGTGCCGGTGTCGGACTGTTGCTTGGCGGCGTTACCGGTGCAAGTGCCGGAAGTGCCACAGGCTACGAAGCCCAGATTCGCTACGACAACGCCTACCAACAATGCATGTATGCAAAAGGAAACAGTATTCCTGTCACGACCAATTATTCCCAGACCGGAAATACCGCGAACTCGCCCAAACAGGATAATTACGGTCCACCGCCCAATACCCAATCTCCTCCTCCGGCAAAATACGTGGTTCCCGGCAGGAAATAGGTTATTTTCAGGACGATTCCGGATGGAATCGTCCTGTATCAAGCGCTCATTCCTGATTCAGCCTGGCATCAACGGATATGTCCACATCAAGCAATCTGGAAACAGGACACCCTTCCTTCGCCTGTTTCACCGCTGTTTCAAACGTATTTGAGTCGCAACCCGGAATACGTGCGGAAACATCAAGATGAATTCCGGTAATAGAGAAACCTTTATCCGTCTTTTCCATTGTCAATGTCGCCATTGTCCGTATTTCATCAGGAATCACTCCTGCCGCACCAAGCCGCCCTGACAGATCCATCGTAAAACAGCCGGCATGAGCGGCAGCGATCAACTCTTCCGGATTGGTTCCGCCACCTTCCTTGAAACGCGCTGTAAACGAATAGGGTGTTTCAGACAAGGTTTTGCTTTCTGTCGAAAGCGATCCCTTTCCGTCTTTCAATCCTCCCGACCAGACAGCCGTACCTGTACGATTCATATTACCTCCCGATATCTCGACAAATCTCTTCCAACTGCCTACGCAAAAAATCCCATCCCAAACGATCATACGCAAAACAGCATGATTGCCATTGATCTTCGGCAGCGAGCGGTTATTTATTCCACTAATACCTGTCTGCGTGTACATGTGCCGAAAAACTATTGTTATACTAGCTGCAAATGTCACCAATTCCTTTAACCTCTATTACAGCCACTTATGTCCAATCAAAATTCCGATAACGAAAAAGAAAACGCTGCTGCCATGCTCAGCGCACTTGACGATTTTCTGAACCACAAGGAAACATCGCCCAAGCTGTCCAACCAGCAACTTGACGCATTGGAACATTACCTGGATTCACATGCCTCTGAAAATGCCATGCACATGGAAGTACTGGACGGTTTTCTATGCGCTCTCATCACCAGTCCGGTCCCTGTCAGTGCAAAAGAATATCTTCCTGTTATTTTCGGTGGCAAAATGCCGGAATTCAAAAACCAGGAAGAATCCGACCAGATCATGGGAGCACTCGCCCAGCATTGGGAACACATCGATTCCGTCCTGAAACGCAACGATGAATATTATCCATTCCTGTATGCCGACCCCGATGGCAAATGCGGCGCGAACGAATGGGCATATGGATTCATACTGGGAATGGACATGCGCCGCGACAGCTGGAAAGAAATGGTTGAAGCCGGCAAACAGGAAGGCTTGTTGACCCCCATACTGACCCTCTATTCAGAATATATTCCCGAAATATCCGGATGCCAGCAAATTCCTGCCGACGAACGGGAAGAACTGGTTACAAAAATGATTTCCAATCTTCCCCGAATCTATGAACATTTCGAAGAAGAACGGGAAAAAAACAAAAGTTCGTCATCTCTGCACTGAAAAAACTAAAGGACAGCTTATGCTGTCCTTTTTTCCAGAATCCTGTCTTGCTCAACAGATATCATTTACCTTCCCTTCGGGAATTTTGCCATCCAGTGCCTGAAGAATACTCCGGGTGCAATAACGTTCAATTTCTATCCTGACATCATCTACGGCCGACCCCAGATGTGGGGTGAAAAATGTTTGCGCCGTATTCTCCAGCAATGCCTTCGGGATCGAACGGGGACGGTCCGGACGAATCCAGTCTTCCATTTCAAAAACATCGGCCGCATACCCTGCAAGATGCCGCTTTTCAAGAGATTCGATAACGGCCATTTCATCAACAACCGAGCCACGGCAGGCATTGACCAGATAACTGCCTTTCTTCATCCTTGCCAATGCATTTCTGTCAAACAAATGAAACGTCCGGTCCGTCAACGGCAGCAAAGGGATAACGATATCGCTTGAATCCAGCAATCCTGAAAAGGTCACTTTCGTAAGCCCAAGCTGTTCTTCTTCATCAGGCGGCAGTGAAATTTCATCAGAATAAACCAGATTCATGCCAAACCCTTTCAAGCGTTCAGCAACAGCTCTGCCCACAAGCCCCAAACCGACAATACCGGCTGTCCGCCCGTACAATCCGAGCCCATAAAGTTCCGGGCGCCACCCGGCAAATTGTCCACTCCGTATATGCCTGTCACCCTCAAGCATATTCCTTGTGATACCCAGAACCAGGCCTACTGTCAGTTCTGCTGTGGGAATCGTCAAGAGATCCGGTGCGATAGTCAGCCATACACCATGACGGGTACAAGCATCCACATCAAAATTGTCGAATCCTTTCAGGGCCGCAGCGATAATTTTCAATCTGGGACAGGCCTTCAGAAAGGCCTCGTCAATACAGTCCGGCATGAAAGCCATCAAGGCATCGGCATCTTTCGCCCTTTCCAGCAATACCTCTCTCGGAAGTGTTTTCCGGCCCGGATTGGCGACGACTTCAGCCTTTTCCCGCAGCAATTCGATAATTTCCGGGTGAACCCAATGAGTCAATACAACTTTAGGCTTATTCATTTTCCACCTCGATCCCTATTGTGTTTTCCTGCGCAACCACGAACCGAATACATCAACAAAAGTGACCATCAACAAAATGACGATCAGAATGGCCGATACTTCCTGATATTGCATGATCCGCAAGGAACCGATCAGTTCGAACCCGATGCCTCCGGCTCCGACCATTCCCATGACAGTCGAAGCGCGAAAATTATATTCCCAACGATAAATGGCCGTATCAGCCATTTGCGGAAATACCTGCGGAACAATGCCATGAAAAATGACTTGCAAAGGGCTGCAACCGGCGGCTCTTGCCGCTTCAACTGGTGCCGGATCAACATGTTCGATCGCTTCCGCAAAAAACTTGGCAACCATACCGACCGAATGGAAAGCCAGTGCAAGAACTCCGGGCAACGCTCCGAATCCGACCGCAGCGACAAAGACAATACCCATAATCAGTTCCGGAATGGAACGCAGACCATTTAAAAAACCGCGGCATAGATGGAAGACCAATGGATGCGGACTGGTATTTCTGGCCGCCAATATCGCCAGAGGCAACGATAACACGACTGCTATCGCTGTTCCGGCGACACTCATCGCCAACGTATCGACAAGTGGTCCGCCCCAGTCCTTCAACCGGGAAAAATCGGGCGGAAACATTTCGGAAACCAGACTGGCCAGACTCGGCGCTCCATCGGTAAGCCTTTCCACATCGAACAGGCCGACATAATAACAACACCCTGCAACGACAATAGCAAGAATCGCAAAAGTCAGCAGAAAGCGGTTCCATGCATGTCGACAGGCATTCAGAAAAGGAGAAAATTCAGCGGAAACAGACATATCACCCCCCTGATCAATCAGAACTTTGACAAATCCAGTTTCAGCAAACTGCCCAGATTACGGACAACATCGTAATCCTTGTCCGTTACGGCACCGAACCCTTCTGCCTTGAATGGTTTCAATATAGCCGGATCATTTATCTCCATAAAGGCACTTTTGATCTTCTGTTTCAGCTGCGGATCCAAATCCGAACGCATGGTCCAGGGATATTGCGGAAAGGGTTCCGATTCGGCAATGACTTTGACTTTCTCCGGTTTGATCATGCCACGCGAAACCAGGGTCTCGAATATGGGTTTGCTCAAACCGCCGGCCTGTGCATGACCGTTCTGAACCGACATGGCAACTGCGTCATGCGCTCCGACAAAATGTTCCCTGTAATTCTGTCCGGCATACAGTTTCTTCTCCGCCAGCATCGATTTCGGAATCAGATGACTGGAAGTGGACGCCTTGTCACCGAAAGCCACATCTTTTCCTGCAATATCCTCAATCCTGTCGATTCCGGCAGAAGTATTGGCGATCACTACCGCCTGATAGGTCGTTTTTCCTTTTTGCCTGATCGCGACAAAAGGTTCGATTTCGCTTTTCTGTTTGGCGAGAACATAGGAAAGCGGACCGAAATAAGCCAGATCCAGGCGACCATGACGCATGGCTTCAATCATGGACGAGTAATCAGTGGTAACGATCAGTTGAACTTTCCTGTCCAGTTTCTTTTCGAGATATTCCTGGAGTGGACGGTTTTTCTTGATAATCGTTGCAGCATTTTCGTCCGGTAACAGAGCCACTTTCATGTGGATGGATCCGGATTGACCGCATTCGCCATAACAGTAACCAATGAAAAAAACACTGCACAACATGCTGATATGAATTTCTTCACAATGACTCCTTAACTCGCTAATGGAAGGGAAAAATTCGGCAACGGGTCCGCCATTGACGCTTCTGTGCCGGAACGTCTGTTCCTGTAAAGCTCTTCAATTCCGGCTTCGGTCAACGTTTCGGGAACACCGTCAAAAACGACGCGACCTCCAGCCAGACCGATAATCCGGTCTGCATATTTCCTTGCCAGATCAACCTGATGCAGACTGACAACCGCGGAGATACCGTCTTCACGACAAATAGAATGCAGCAACTCCAGCACTTCATCCGCTGTTGCAGGATCAAGACTTGCAACCGGTTCATCTGCAAGAATGGTTTTGGGTTGTTGCGCAAGCACTCTAGCAATACCGACCCGCTGTTGCTGGCCGCCACTCAACTGGTCTACCCGACACAGTGCCTTGTCAAGCAACCCTACCCGTTTCAGGCTTTGCAGCCCCAATTTCTGCTCTGCCTCCGATAGCGGGAACAGAGAACGCAAAACAGAGTGATACCCGAACCTTCCCATCAAAACATTCTGAAGCGCCGATTGCCTTTCGATCAATTGATGCTGCTGGAAAATCATCCCTGTTTCACGACGAAGTTTCTGCAGCGCTTTTCTGTTCCAGTTTCCATCGAAACCGGAAACACGCACCCGACCGCTAATTCGGGAATGCATCAGGTTAAGGCATCTTAAAAAAGTGGATTTTCCCGCACCGGATGAACCGAGCAGAACAGTAAACTGTCCTTCATGGATTCCGAGAGAAACCGGATGCAAGGCAACCGTATCTTCATATCTGACACTGACATTTTCCAATTGAATCATGACATGGATGCTCCTTGGTTGAGTCCATATTCAAACGGACTGTTGAACAGCGCCATGTTAGAAAAACAATGTGTCAATCCTGTGACGGATTTCCTATCTTCCTCCCCCCCAAAAAAAACGGCTGATGCATTTGCATCAGCCGTTTTGAGAAACTCTTTCAAATCAGGAAAATACAAAATAAAGCGCCATACATTCAGTGAAAGCCAAACCGCACAGCCACATGACCAGCTGCTTCCAGTAGTTCTCTCTCCAGAACGGATTGCCTGTTTTTTTGTCTTTATACCCATAAAAAAAACGTACGCCACTCCCCAAAACAAGCAACGTGATCAAAGCCATATTCGTTGGCGCGAAAGCCTCCAGTTTCTGCTGCGTCTCCATGCTGAAAGGCTGGCTATTCAGGTACCAGGCATAGGAAAGTCCGACAACCAGAAAAATGATATTCAAAATAGCCAAACGCGAGAAAGATATATATTTTTTAAGCGATTCCATTCGCGACGACCCGGAACGCCTGACCGGACCAGGATTGCTTTTTTCCGCTCCTTCATGACTGTTTCTCGTCCGCCGCAGTTCCCTGCATCCGGGACAATACCGTGCACGAGGATTGCCCACAAAGGACTTTCCACAATCCAGACAAACTTTTTTTTGCGCCAGCTTAGTCATACAACTCTCGTCAATTGAACCGTTAAACCGTTAATTCTCTCCAGGAACTGAACCGCACAGAAGATAGCACCGGTCAAAATATGAATTATACTTTGAAATATATTGCATAACCGGCAAAAAGAATCCATCAGGCAATACCAGTGATCGGGCAGGACTTTTCCATCTGCCGAAACGACTTATCCGCAAGAAAGCATCCCGGCAAAAGATACACTATCCGATTCTCCCGTAAAAAAGGATACAGACAACAGAAACACGGTTAACCACTCCGGCAAACTACTTTCATTTACCACAAACGACTGAAAAAATTTCCGACAGCGCCCCACCATGAATCTCTCTTTCTCACCCGTCGGCATTATCCACAGTGAGCACTACAACGCTATTGAAACACCTGCTCAACCTGTTTTCGCACAAGACTGCTACGGAACCGTTGAGGTCTTTCCTGAATTCACCGAAGGATTAAAAGACATAGAAGGCTTTTCCCATCTTTATCTGATCTACCACCTGCACAATGCAGGCAAACCGAAACTGATCGTCAAACCATTCCTGCAAGACATGGAACATGGTATTTTTGCAACACGTACACCACTGCGTCCCAATGCAATCGGCCTGAGCATTGTTGAATTGCTGAAAGTCGAAAACAACATTCTGCATATTCGTGGCGTCGACATACTGGACAAAACCCCGGTTCTGGATATCAAACCCTATGCCGCCCGTTTTGACCATGTTTATGCCACCCGAAACGGCTGGCTGGATGATGTGGACGAAAAAACAGCCTTTATCCGGGGTAGACGGCAATATAAACCATCACGGCAACACTAATGCAAATATCCGGATACATCGGTCACGATATCGAAAAATGCGTTCCGGACGGCCCCATGTTTTTTTCGTATCACGCCCGGCAAAAGGAAATTCCGGCTCGCCCCCCTCTTCCCTGTCATCGATCCGCTTCCCGATTCATATGAGCCATTCACAAAAATCCGGCATGAAGCCAACCCAAAAGGATTTCTGGGAAGACAGTCCGAATATTGCTTCCGTTCCTTCCCCCCATGATCCGGTACACAGCGAAACACCCGGAACGGAGAACTTCACGATCCGACACGATCATCTGGTCGTACTGCCCGACAGGGAACATTTCTTTCAGGAACGGCTTGTCGCCCTTTCACATTCAGCATTCAGGAACAGTTTCAGGCTGAAACAAAAGGAATTGCAGTATATTCAGGACAAGGGCCTTGAAACCGTAGTCCGACATGCACAGGATTTTGTCCGGACCCGTCTAGCACCGGCAAAAATACCCAACGATGGCAAACAGACTCCCATGCGCGGCCACCCCGTATTTATCGCACAACACGCAACAGGCACCTGTTGCCGGAACTGCCTACGAAAATGGCACGGAATAACGCCCAACACGGCATTATCACGACAACAACAGGATTACGTCGTCACCATGATCATGGTATGGATACAGAAACAACTGAATCGCTGAAAAACTTCGAACCAGGCCTTTTTTCAAAAGACCAACGAGGACGTTACAGGACGACAAAAACAAAAAAAGCCGCGTAAACTGTTGAATTTACGCGGCTTAAAAGACATCTTGGGATGGCTTTGGATTATTCTCTGGTGCGATGAGAGGCATCAAACTGTATATATAAAACAACAAGTTGCAAAATCAAATTCCGAAAATATGCACAAATATATACACAAATGTGATTGCTACCCATCCTTTTTGGGCGATGACTTGAGCGCCTTGACCTGTTTCCCCAGCTCTTTGATGGAGCGATCAAAATCCGATTCTATTTTCTGCGTTCTGTTGAATATCTGATATTCAGCTATCGCTTTCCTGGTTGCCTGATCCCTGCTAATGCGCCCCGCCCCTTCCAGTATGCGATACTCATTGAATGTCAGGAACTTGTTAACGCTTTCTGCCATAGCTTGCATGGTCAGCTCCTGCCGCCGTTCTATCAGGTTCTCGATGTAATCAAAGTATCCCGAAACGGTACGCTCAAGCTGCCGGATTTCCTTTTCAGTCAAGCAGTTTTTTGAGACAAGTACATCACTTTGGAGAATTCGCCCGTTGGGGGCATTTTTCCATGTTTGGAGCCCTACGTTAGGCTTACTGTGATCAACACGTTCATTGATGATTTCCGGTGCTGTCTGTCCTGTTATCGCAAACAGGAACTTGTTTTGCACCATCGCATAGAATCGCTTTGTAATGTCGGACTGTGCATTATAGTCTATGCAGCATTCGGCAAAGATGTCCGTTATCTGCTGATAGATCCGGCGTTCACTGGCACGGATAGAACGAACACGTTCCAGTAATTCCCGGAAGTAATCTTTCTGAAAGACGCGTTCCCCTTGTTTCAGGCGCTCATCATCCAGGACAAATCCTTTGCGGATGTATTCCGTCAGCACGCGGGTAGCCCATTTCCGGAACTGGGTTGCCCGTTTGGAATTGACGCGATAGCCTACGGATATGATGGCGTCCAGATTGTAATGCTTGGTATTGTATGATTTCCCGTCAACAGCAGTTATTAAGAAATCCTTAATAACTGAATCTGCCTGAAGCTCTTCTTCATCAAAAATCTTCTTCAGGTGCTGTGCAATGTTAGGAACTGTCACATCAAACAGTTCTGCCATCATCCTTTGCGATAGCCAGATCGTTTCATCCTGCATCAGCACTCGCAATTTAACGCCACCGTTCTCATCGTCATACATCAGAAACGACTGGCCACCATTTGGTATCGCTATCATTTTCCATGCTCCCCCCCATTGTCCGACATACTATTTTAGCTGCTCCCGACCGTTTTTCCTTCGCTTCGTCTTCGCTTCAAAACAGAAAACAAGCAGCCCAAAATTGGGCGGTCGGTATGTTTTCTCTTGGTTCGTTCTTGCTTCGATCAGAGATAGACAGCCTCACAGAACCGGCAAAACAGCGTTACAGGCGCTTTTCATTTTGCCATGATACTTTTCTATCCAGCGAAACAAAACCAGCCAGAACCCGGATTCTCGCTTCCCTGTTTGCCAAATTGCGCAAACTGGCAAAATGCCGTTTTCGTTTCAGGTATTGCATTTTTTCGGTGTAACCGGTGTAACTGGTGTAAACCCCGCATGAATACTGGGCTCGCACAGTTACACCTGCTTTTTGTTGTGGTGTAACTGGTGTAACAAAACACCTTATTCTCTTTGTTCGCTCTTTGTTCAATTGGGCAATGCCAACGATATTTCCCGTATTTTCTCGGTGTTCGTTCGGGGTTCGATTGGGCCAGTACCCCAGAACTTGCTACTGCTATTCCTGCTAATTCTGCTAATCGAAGGGGAGCATTTCAAATCCCGTTCCGCTGCCTTTATAACCTCGCCCCAATCTCGCCCTTCGGATTTTTTTGATAGTCAAAAAATATCTACAAATACCGACGTGCAGAATTCTGCACATCGAGGAACGGGCGCGGGAACGAGCACATCGTAATCTGGCGATGACGAGCCGGAAAACCAAAAACAGTCACGATTTCGCTGAAAAAAGGGACGTGCAGAATTCTGCACATCCCTTTTTAGAAGAAAAAACGGTATCTGATGATGCGGGACGGACAGTCGAAAAACTGGCGGAAAAGGCCAACGTAAGCCGTAACACGATCCAGCGTGTCGAAAAAATCCTTGAAAAAGCAGAACCGGAAGTCATTCGAAGGTGCGCGTTTCAAACGCAACCCTTGCTATAACCTTGCTACGATTTGCGTAACCTCGCCCTAATCTCTCCCTTCCGTTTTTTTACCCTTGCCCTAACCTTGTCCTTCTGCTTTTCTGGTCTTGCTGTAATCGAAGCCAATTTGGGGTAATCTTTCTACGTCAAAGACAAAAACAGAGGAAGGCATGAAATCGGATATCGTTCAGGTTCTCAAATCGCAATTCGATGCTATTAGCCAGCGTCTCGAGGAAGACAACGTTGAATTCTGGTTTGCACGCGACTTGATGGCACCTTTGGATTACAGCCGCTGGGAGAACTTTTACAGTGTCATACAACGCGCCATAGATTCATGTAGAACAACAGGTTACAACCCTGATGATCATTTTCGTAACGTCACGAAAATGATACGGCTAGGTAAGGGAGGAGAACGCCCGATCGAAGATTTCATGCTGACCCGTTATGCCTGTTACCTGATCGCACAGAACGGCGACCCACGAAAACAACCCATTGCGTTCGCACAAAGTTATTTTGCTGTCCAGACCCGCAAGCAGGAGCTGATAGAAGATCGTATGCGTCTTCAGGCACGGCTCGATGCACGCGACCGGTTGCGCGAATCTGAAAAGACACTTTCCCAAAACCTTTACGAACGTGGCGTCGATGATGCCGGCTTCGGAAGAATCAGGGCAAAAGGGGATGCTGCCTTGTTTGGAGGGCAAACGACGCAAATGATGAAAAACCGTTATGGCATTGTTCAATCTCGCCCCTTGGCCGATTTTCTCCCGACATTGACGATTGCAGCCAAAAACCTGGCTACTGAAATGACGAATCACAATGTTCTGCAAGATGATCTGCAAGGAGAGTCTGCCATTACAAAGGAACACGTACAGAACAATAAAAGTGTGCGCGACATGCTTGGGCAAAGAGGAATTAAACCGGAAAATCTTCCACCGGAAGAAGACATCAAAAAACTGGAACGCCGTGTCAAGACAGATGAAAAACGCCTTGAAAAACAATCTGGCAAACTTCCCAAAATAGAACACAGCACAGACACACAATAAAACACTTATAAAAAAGGGGTACTGCCTGTACCCCTTCTCTGTCTTCCTCAGACTGTTATCGCTTGCATTAGCTTGATACAGCTCATGGCTTGCCCCCTTTCTTCAGGGCTGCCCTGGCTGCCATGATGGTGGCTTCATAAACCATGGTGTAAGCCACGTTATAAACCGCCGGCATGTTGTCATCGGCCACCGCCATGACCAGATCGATCAGCAATGGCAATTTCAGTTCAGGAATGAATCGGGCTACCGCTCCGGCTGATTGCTCATCGGTTGCCATGGCTTCCCAGATGATAGCTTCCATCATTTCCCTGTCATCTGTCGGGTTACGGAAGGGGATCACGTTATTCATGGCTATCCCCCTTCTGTGAAAGGTATTCGCCCACCCAAAGGAATCTTGCAAGCGCGGAATTGGCCAGCTCGGAAAGCGATTTCAGTTCCTTCTGGTAATCGTCCAGTGCTTCGATCGCTTCCATGTAAACGTCTTCATCACCATCGATGATCGCTTTTACTTTTTCGATGAAGGTTTCACTGTCGAACGACAGAAAGAGCAACATCAGTCGACGCGTGCGATTGTGCTCTGCCAGGGTCTTTTCAATGGTGTCGATTTGTCCGGATGTGATCGCAGCTGGGAACTGTGGATAAGCTACGGATGTAGCAATAGATTGATTAGGCATGGTTACTTTATTTTGAGAGGGACCGCCTTTTGTGCGGGCGGTCGGGCGCACTCTCGGCTAAAGTAAGGCCGCGTCACGATTTCCCCTTGCGGGTGTTGTATGTCGTGTCTCTACCCCGACCAATGAACAGGTAGAACCGGCACGCATGCAGCGTGCAGGCACAAAAAAAGCCGCAGACTGACGGGGCGGAATGTCCGTACTTTATTTAGAGAGAGTTTCAGGTTACGGCTTTGGGAGCGGGGTGTCAAGGCTTCTTGGGGAAATTCTTCATAAATTCGTCCATGTATTCTTTTAAGCCACCTTCCCATATAGCTTTGATTAACGCAGGCGCTGGTGTATCGTCAATATTTGATTTCTTAGGAAAAACACCACGTAGCAGTATCGCAAATAACGCAACAATACCCGACACAAAAGAAACCGTAATAATTCCAAAAATATGCCACTCAGCATGCCCATCCTTAACAAACGCAAATACTGCTATCACAGCAATATTAAATGCAACAAGAATAAGACAGAGTACTATAAGAACTATTACGGCGGCATAAACCACAAGTCCCTTATATTCAAGAATCTTTTTGGATTCTTTTATGGAGATTTCTCTCTCTTTTATTGTCAGCCTTTGATACGCTTGCGGAGCGGTTTCGGCTGACTCCGCATCTTCATACATTGCGGCGCTAGATGAAGACTTCTTATTATATTCATCATCACTATCGATTTTCACCCCAATTCCTCTTTATCATTTTTTCTGACTTTATCGCCATAATATTGCTGAATTAGAGCATTATCTATCTCTCCCCAATAACCATTTTCTTTTACCGTATGATACCAAGGGGTACCTATTCGATGCGTTAGATCACTTAAGCCAAAAGCGTTGATCTTTCCATAAGCATTAACGACATTGGCTATTATTTCTTTTTCTTCGCCAGTAAATTCTTCTATATATGGCTTATTATTTAAATAATTACATATTGGTGCCCTAATAATCTCAGACCCCTTATAGGGCAAATTCCCATAAAGCTCTCTAAAAACAGGGCCATACTTCCAAGCCTCAACAGGGTCAGAACAAAGTGGTTTCCCCGTCAGGCCTAGCATCCATGCATGAGCGAAATAGACTAGCTTGATCAGCTTCATCATGGACATACTAATACCTTTTTCGCGTCCTATCTTCAGTATTTCGTTGGCTACCGCCCTTGAATCATGTGCCATGATGTCCCTCCCTTTCGTTATCTCTCTGTAGCTACCTTACAGAACTTCCCCCTTGCTGGTGATGGTCAAGTATTTTTGACCAAGATAAGTTAAATATATTTAACCAAGTGTTAACATTTTTGTTAAGCAAAAGGCTAAAAAATTTTCCCTGTCGCCGTTGACAAATTTTTCATAACACATTGATAAGTAATAACTTTTTCGAAAATCTCAAGTGCTTTTGCCAAACAAATTTTAGCCATACGCTAACAAGATTACTTTAGCACAAGTAAAGTTTACTTAACACATTGGGAAACAAGTCGTCAAATACATTTGACATTAACACAGCATGCCATAGCAATAGAGAAAGGGGCGGCGGCCGTTACCTCAAGTGGCCAATCTGCCCCACCACCAGCACATCATCCACCACCAGAAATTACCAGTCGGATGTTAACTTTTGTCAGCATGTCCCATCCAAGAAGTCGCCTGCTGCATCTCAAGTTTTCTTAAGTTCCTGCCCAAACAATCCTGATTTCCCCTTCCATTCCGGACGGTTCTGCATACAGACCCGCGGCCTTGCCTCTGGCGATTTCAGGCGCGATGGCTGCACTGTAACGGCCTTCCGCCACAGCTTCATCCCGCAAGGTTTTCAGTTTCTCAAGGTAGCTTTCATGCAAGACGATTTCATCATGTGACACCCCCACCCGAAAAAAATTCACCTTCGCGGCAAATTTGAGGGTGCGCTCGGTCATACGGCAAAACGGGCTTTACTTTGATTCCCCCGTACCCCCTATCCATCCGCAAGCATGCGCTGTGCTCGTTTGATGAAGTCCCTGGCGTCACGCAAGACCTGATTGATACGCTTTCTTTCCGCTATGGCACTGGCTGTATATTTGCCATGCTTTAAGGCATTCATGCGGCTGCGCTTCTTGCCTTCAGGGGTTTTCACGCCTGCCGATTGCCACGGTTTCCATGTGTGTATCAAGGCGGCCTGTCTGACCTTGCGTTCTTCCGTCCAGCCGTTTGACATGGCTATCCTCCAATAATTCGTTTTGTACGATGTTTTTTTCTGTCGCGTGCGTAAGGCCATTGTTGACCTGTTGCGGGCCGCTGGTGATATTGGCCTGCCGTGCATAGACTACCGGTGGATTCTTCACGTTGGCCAAGGTTTCCAGCGTCATGCGACACTGGTTTTGTGCCCTGAATGCCAGTTTCAACAGGGCTTCGATGTTATCCAGCCTGCCTTGCTGACAGTCTGCACGCATTGACAGATTAGTGAACATCGTTTGCAGGGCCACCGCCTGACCGTACAGCATGGCTTCCACGGCTTTCATGTCTCCGTGGTGGATGGCTTCGGTCGATTCTTTCAGCGCTTTATCCAGACAATTAACATCCATATTGTCTTTGCCGAAAAGCATGCTCCCGTACTGCCCCACAACAGCACCGGCATGGACGGAAGGTGACAAGGCCACTTTGGCATACCCCTCTTTCACATCCTTTTTGTCTTTCGCTGCCGGTTGCCGTTTCTTTCTTTGTGTCATGGCGTTTTCTCCTGTTCAATGAATACAGGGCGATTCCGGCCATCTTGCCCGTGAGGGCGCCAGATAGTCCGGCATGCCGAATTTCTCCCGGCATTCCTGTAACAGGCGTTCTGCGGCATCATCCCGGCCTTCTTTCAAGGCTTGTCTGATCTGGTTTCTTCTCAGGATATTCCAGACCGTTAGCGCTTCACCTTGTGCCTGCCAGTACGTTTTGCCGTACTGTGTGCGTATGTGACGCGCAATGAAGGCAACCGCATCGCTATGGAACAGGGCGATTTCAGCCTGCATGTACCGGGTGGCTTCCATGGCTCGCTTGTCTTTCTGTTCCAGCATGCGAATGATGTCGGTCTTATGCTGTCGGATGATGGGGGCCAGCTCATCGATCTTTTTCAGGTTACCGGTTATCTGAAGCTGGCCTGACTGGACGCACAACACAATCCCGTTTGTCTCGCATTGCTCTAACAATTCATTAACGTTCATATCGTCACCGTCCCGATTTCACCATCGAAAACACACACACCTGATACTCCATTTCTATCCGCGACAACGTGACAACCCGCTCCAGTACTGGGTTTGCGTGTCGCTGACGTGTCGCGTGTCGCGTTTGTATCCGTGACGTTTTCATGCAAACAGCTGTTTTTGCGGTCGTCTGTCGGACAATCGTTTTTTCCGTTTGTCGCGCTTGTATCCGTTACACGCGACAACGGCGCGACGCTGTAACCCGCGCCAATACTGGTTTGTCGCGTTGTCGTGGATAAAACGGGGGGTTCTGGCTGTGTGTGTATATAACGTTTGAATGCATCTGCAAACTGGACTTTCTCAAATCCTTTCTTGTTCTCATGACCAATCCGGATGTCCTTGCTTTTGATCCCGTATTCTTTCAACCGGTTTGACAATTGGCGGGGGGCTATGGATTTTCCCCGGTTATAGGTATCCCACGGCTTTTCTGAATCTTCACACAGGGCGGCAATCAGATCACTGGTAAACAGTTTCGAAACATTCTTTTCGTCAAAGATTTCTTTGATGTCTGATAACAATTCCGCGCCGATACTCTGGCTTATCTGGTTGCCTCTTGATATTTTCAGGGCGGCTATCCTGGCTATGTCCGGCCAATTACCACCTGCCATATCGGCAATGGACAACAATGGCTCCCAGTTGTCTTGTGCACGATCGTTCAGTTCTTCCGGTAATGCCGGTCTGGCGTTACGGATGGTTTCCCGGTTGTCTTCGGCAAAACGGCAAATCTTCCGGCACAGGATTTCAAACAATCCCGGTTCCGCATGACGTATGCGGTCAACGTGTTCGCAGTCCAGTTTCCGACGCAATTCCAGTACGACGGCACGATCCATCAGGGTATCTGACAGATGTCCTATTCCGGATATGGCTTTCGCCCCCCCAGACGTTGAATTTCTTCGGGGTATGGTCGTCTCCGACTGTCCGGATGGTGTAAGCGCTGGTACGGGTATGGCCTGCATTCAACAGTCCGCGCATTTCTTCGTTGTCTTTGAGAAAGGCATCGGCTTCGTCGATCAGCAAGGTTGGCTGCCACATTTCCACGGAACGGAACAGGGCAGCCGGTGTGATGCTGCTGGCAAACATGGGGCGGTACGACATTTTGCCGATCAGGTCGAGAAGCTGTGTTTTGCCGCAACGCTTTTCCGGGGCGGTGATGACGGCCAGCGGCGCAACCTTCACCACATCCATTAACCACGTCATCACAATCCAGAGAGAGGCCGCCTGTGCGGTTTCCGGTTCGCAGACGATAAAGCGCCTGATTGTCCGGTCTATCTCACTCAATAACTCTGATCCGTTAACCGGTTCAGGCCATGGTTCCGGCTCAACAAACATGTCATCGCTGTTACTTTCCGATTCCTGTTGCGCTTCACGCATCAGATCGTCCAGCATGCCAACCGGGATATCGTATTGTTTGGCGGTGGCTTTCCGAACCTGTACGTAATCCAGTTTTTTCATGGCGGCAAGGCGTTTGACGGCATTCTCCAAACCTTCCTCCGGCAAAACCGCCTTGTCCTTGTATTGCTCAAAGCTGACCGGTTCTTGTTCGTTGGCAGGAATAGCAGTAGCAAACTCTTGTGATGGGGGCTTTTCAGCCTCATTCCGCAATGTTTCGTCGCTCATCGTTTGCTCCCTTTCATCATCTGGAACAGGTCATTGAAATCGGTTGCCCCTTCCGGCCGGTTTGGCCCGAAGTCCGGCATTGTCCAGTAACCATTACTGATGGATTCTGCTGCTTCAATGGCTTTGAGAACGCCAATGTTTTCCGGATATCCGTTTTGGTCCACGCGCTGGTAGTCGTCATCAGCCCAGAGGATGATTTTTCTGTTCGGGTATTGCTCCCGCATGGCTTTGGCGACTGGTAACAGATTGCCCGCATCGAAGGCCACGATGACATCATCGCCGGTCGCTTCATGAATGCTGGCGCCCGTGGCAAAACCTTCGCAAATGCCTAGATCACCGGTGCCTTTATTCCCTATCGGGTGGTAACAGCCTTTCTTGCGTCCGCCCTTCAAAAAGCGTTTGTTGGTACCGTCCGGCAGTCTCATCGGATATATGCGTTGATAGGACACGATTTCGCCGTTGAAATACATCGGGATAATGAGGACGTTTTGCCCATCGATCAGCGCGCCATGCGGCAAAATCCTCTTTTCGGTCAGGTAGGGATGGTCTGCGGTAGCCGGGAAACAATGCCGGATGTCTTCTCTGGCCTGTTCGGCGATACGCTGGTAACCCGTCTCAAGTTCGCGCTTCCTTCTCGCTTCGGCCTGTCTGATCTGCCGGTCGATTCGCTGGCGCTCGGTCTTTGTCAGGCGCTGGTATCGGTCTGATCGCCATGTATGGCTTTCACCGGTACGCCAGTTTCCGCAAGCTCCGGCCATGCCATACCAGACACACCAGCCGGCCAGATCGCCCCGTTTGCCGTTCGTGGAAAAGCGTTGTATTTTGCCGGTCTGGTCGATAGCGTCCGGGGCATGGCCGATACGTTCGCGGATGAAATCAAGGAAAGCGCTTTCCCCTTCCATCGGAATCAGGGCAACAGAACCCCCTGCCATTCCGGCATATTTTTTACTTTTCATGGATTTCCCCCGTTCAGATCGAAACGGATGTTTGGCGTGCAGCCACCAGTGAGGCAACCAGCGCTTTCAGTTCATCATCTGTTTGCCCGGCAATCTTGGCCTGAACCCATGAATTGATTTCATGGTCAACCCATGCAACAGACCGGGCCCCCAGCCGGACTGGCGCGGGAAATGTGTGCGCCTTGATATCCGCATAAATCTTGCTGCGACTACGACCGGTAATGGTCGATACTTGGGGAAGTTTCAGAAATGTTTTCGGCATTCTTTTGCCCTTTCCTAAAGGTTTGATGAATGCCTTACCAGCACAGAAAAAACTTGCGGTACATCCAATGGATATACTAATATGAATTCGCCTGTTAGCTTTTGCTAGCTGGTAAGGCTTGTAATCCATCGCTCAAATTCAAGGCCTTTTTCCAGCCTCGTCGGTGCGCCAACACCTTCGGGGCTTTCCTTTATGTGGCGGCCTTCAAAACCACATCAAGGCTTGATTCCTCATGAATCCCTGTTTATTTATACAGCTCCTGCATAGTTTACCGAAAAGACAATAACGTCTGTGCATTTTTGTTGCGACTTTCTCAAACTGTGCACCGGCCTTCGCGTCCGCCATGAAAATATTTCAAATCAACCATTTATAAAAAACTCTTTTCGGCATGCCATCCGTTTACGCACATTTCCTGCCGTTATTTACCGTTTCATGCCGAAAAGTGGCGAAACAAAAACTTATTGTTTTTATGCAACACCTTTTCCAATCCTTGTTATTTTTCCAGCCATCAACCCTTCCAGATAATCCGCCCATGCCTGCATCATCTTGCGCCGGTCTTTCAAATGCCTGGCATCGTTATAGGCCGCCTCGATCGCATCCCCCTTCTTGTGACCCAGTTGCACCTCAACCAGACGGGGACCGAACCCCAGCTCATTGAGACCCGTACTGACCACCCCGCGCAAACCGTGTCCCGTCATGGCAAACCCCATGCGCCTTATCGCCTGACCGATTGCCGCCTCGCTCATCTTCAACTGACTGGCATACACACTCGGAAAAACCAGATCACCTTTTCCATCCGACAAACCCCGGATCGTTTCCAGCACCTTCACCGCCTGTTTGGGCAAGGGCAACTCATGAATTTCCTTATCGGACTTTTCCGGCTTGCGGTTCCAGATCGCCGCCTTCATATCGAAATCAGACCATTGCGCATGACGGATACTGGCCTGCCGCACCCCGGTATAAAGCATCATCCAGATAGCCGCCTTCGTCAGAACATGCCCGCCATACGCCTGCAATGCCAGAATGAAATCCGGCAATTCCGAAAACCGTATCCGCCGCATATGCTCCGTTTCATGCTTCGGCAAAAACCGGATAATCGCCCGGCAAGGATTGTTCAGATTGAAACTGCTGTTTTCCATATTGGCCAGATCGTAAACTTCCGCCGTCCACTGGCACAGCTTCTTGGCCATGTACGTCATCGGCTTGCCTCTCGCATTGAGCATACTGGCGGTGCCGCAAAACAGATCGAACAATTCCTTGCCTTCAATATCGGCAATGTTCTTTTTCCCGATCACCGGGAACATATGCAGCTCAAACTGCCGCAACATCGTATGGCGGTAACTGTCCGATGTCCTGCCCGCCTTGCGCTCATACAGCCTTCTGGCCAGCTTCTCAAACGTCCGGTCATCCGCCATCGCTTTCGCATCCTCTGCCGCCTTCTCGGCCGCCTGTTGCGCTTTTTTTGCCTCACGTGGGTCGATCCCTTCGGCAACCAGCTTGCGCACCTCATCGCGCCTCTTTCGGGCCTGCTCAAGCGATACCTGCGGATACTCGCCAAAAGAAAAAACTGCCGGCTTCCCGTTGATACGTACCCGCATCCGCCACAATTTTGACCCCTTGCCGGTCACCACCAGACCCAGACCACCCCCATCCGGCAAGGAGTAATCCCTGTCCCTCGGCTTTGCATTACTAATCTGTCTGTCAGATAATGGCTTGGAAATTTTCGGCATTTTTGTGTATATCCGGGTTTGTGTATATCGAAAACCAGTTCGCATATGCACAAATATATACACAAAAGTCGTGGATGTCAGTGGACTAATGAGGACGTATCAGGACAACAAAACATAAAAAAAGCCGTGTAAACTGTTGAATTTACACGGCTTAAAAGACATCTTGGGATGGCTTTGGAATTCGATTTGGTGCTGATGAGAGGAGTCGAACCTCCGACCTACTGATTACGAATCAGTTGCTCTACCAACTGAGCTACATCAGCGAAACGTGAATTGTAACAAAAAAATCACGAACTTGTCGTTTTTCATTATATAAGATTGCTTTTTCTTGCGCACACGAGAAATATCTGAAGGCAATGATAGCCAAGACTGCCCGCTTGTCCTATCCTTTGCAAAAATTATCCTAGGAACTTTTTCATGAACAGTCTATTTTCACATTTCATACAACGTTTCATACCGGTAGTGTTTTTGTTGTTCGGGCAGATTGTATTCGCATCGTCTTCTCCCGAAACCACGATCCAGCAGCGATTCAGGGAATATCTTGGCGTGGATGTCAAGAAAGAAACCATTGTCAAAACACCCTACTCAGGATTGTATGAAGTCCAGATCGGAAACAATCTCGTCTATACGGACAAACAGGCGCAATATTTGTTTGTCGGAAGAATCATGGACCTTCAAACCAAAAAAGACTATACGGACGAGAAACTCCGGAAAATTACCATCGTCGATTTCTCTGCCCTTCCAAAAGACCTGGCCATACAGATCGTCAAAGGAAACGGAAAAGGGAAAATAGCTGTTTTTTCCGATCCGAACTGCCGCTATTGCAAACAACTTGAATACAATCTGCGCAATGTCGATGATGTAACAATTTATCTGTATCCATACAACATCCTTTCCGAAAAGTCGGTAGAAATTTCCAGAAATGTCTGGTGTTCCGGCAACCCGGCACAGACATGGAAAAACTGGATGATCAACGACAAAATGCCGGAAAAGGCAAAGAACGATTGTACATTCCCGGATAAAAAAATTCGTGAACTCGGCCAGAAACTGAATATCAAAGGAACTCCGACGATTTTCTTTACTGACGGGACGCGGGTTCCGGGCGCTGCCGATGCCGACGAAATCAACAGAAAACTGAAGTCCTTGCCCTGAAATCATCCATTCCATCCGCTCCTGACAGGACCGGATGGAATTTCCGCCATTTCATTTCCCAAGCCCGACAGACAATCCGGACGATAACAAACAGATCAAGGCAATGACAACCATGAAAAAGCTCGAAAAAAACCATTTTTTCCGAGCTTTCGAATACGGATTCCAGCATGCCAAACCCCAAACAGACGATTGATTCTTCGCGGCACCGGCAATCCCCCTCTCCAAACTGAATCATGAAAGCGGCATACCGAATCGCGGGGCCCATTCGATTCCAGTATAATTTTCATCTTCACACCTGTTTTTAACCATAATACAAATTCGGCAAAGGTTTTTCTTCTTGTGCCAGCTATCTGTTATCCAAATGGAAAATAATTCAACTGAAAACCTTCTTCGCGAAATCATGTCGCACCGTATTCTCATTCTGGACGGTGCCATGGGCACCATGATCCAGCGCTACGGCTTGACTGAAGAGGACTACAGAGGTGGCCCAAACGGGCGATTTATCAATTTCGCTCCACCTGCCTCGGCAAGAGACAGGGAACTGTTCGTCAAGGGTAATAATGAACTGCTGTCACTGACCCAGCCGCACATCATCTCTGCCATACACGAACAATACCTGAAAGCGGGAGCTGATGTCATTGAAACCAACACATTCGGCGCAACGACAATCGCCCAGGAAGATTACCATATGGCACATCTCGTCTACGAGATGAATGTCCAGTCCGCCCGGATTGCGAGAAAAATATGCGATAAATATTCCACACCAGAACACCCCCGTTTTGTGGCGGGCTCGATAGGCCCGACACCGCGTACGGCATCGATTTCACCTGATGTCAATGATCCGGGGGCCCGCAATATTACCTTTGACCAGCTTGTCGAAGCCTATTCGGAACAGATCCGCGGACTGGTTGAAGGAGGTGTTGATTTACTGCTGGTCGAAACCGTATTTGACACGTTAAACTGCAAGGCGGCACTTTTTGCGATTGATTCATTTTTCGAAACGACAGGCAAGAAATTGCCGCTCATGATTTCCGGAACGGTAACGGATGCGTCAGGCCGGATTCTTTCAGGACAGACGGTGACGGCCTTCTGGCATTCCATCCGGCATGCCAGACCACTTACCGTGGGTCTGAACTGCGCACTCGGTGCCGCGCTGATGAGGCCCTACGTCGAAGAACTCTCCCGGATAGCAGATACCTACATCTGTATTTATCCGAACGCGGGACTTCCCAATCCGATGAGTGAAACCGGATTCGATGAACTTCCGGAAGATACATCGGCCTTTCTGAAAGAATTTGCCGAAAGCGGTTTCATCAATGTCGTCGGCGGATGTTGCGGTACCACCCCCGATCATATCCGGGCCATAGCGAAGGCAGTCGCACCGTTGCCCCCCAGAAAGATACCGGTCGTTTCGCCCGCCATGCGTTTATCGGGCCTTGAGCCTTTCACAATAGACGACTCTTCCCTTTTCGTGAATGTCGGCGAACGGACCAACGTAACCGGCTCGAAAGCATTTGCCCGCATGATTCTGAACGAAGAATACGACAAGGCATTGGCTGTCGCGCGCCAGCAAGTTGAAAACGGCGCACAGGTTATCGACATCAACATGGATGAAGCCATGCTTGATTCCGTCAGTGCCATGCGCCGTTTTCTGAATCTCATCGCATCCGAACCGGAAATCGCACGGGTTCCGGTTATGCTCGACTCCTCAAAATGGGAAGTGATCGAAACCGGTCTGAAATGTCTTCAGGGAAAATCCATCGTCAATTCGATTTCCCTGAAAGCCGGAGAAGCCGAATTTCTGCGTCAGGCAAAACTCTGCCGGCGATACGGCGCGGCTGTAATCGTCATGGCTTTCGACGAAGCCGGTCAGGCCGATACCTACGAACGCAAGATTTCGATTTGCAAACGGGCATACGACTTGCTGGTCAATACCATCGGTTTTCCTGCCGAAGATATTATTTTCGATCCCAATATATTCGCTGTTGCCACCGGTATCGACGAACATAACAATTATGCAGTCGATTTCATTGAGGCGACACGATGGATCAAGGCAAATCTGCCTCATGCGAAAATAAGCGGCGGCGTTTCCAATGTCAGTTTCAGCCTGCGCGGAAACAATCCCGCACGTGAAGCAATTCATACCGTTTTCCTTTACCATGCCATTGCGGCCGGGATGACAATGGGTATCGTCAATGCCGGCATGATCGGCGTGTACGATGAAATTCCTGAAGCCTTGCGTGAACGGGTCGAAGATGTGGTACTCAACCGGCGACCGGATGCCACGGAACGCCTGATCGAAGTCGCCAACGAATTCCAGGCCGGAGCCAAAAAAGAAAACGACAACCTCCAGTGGCGCACAGAACCTGTCGCCAAACGTCTGACTTATGCCTTCGTCCACGGACTGACCGATTTCATTACCGAAGATACCGGCGAGGCACTTCAGGAAATTCTCAAAAAAGGTGGTCAACCCATCGAAGTGATCGAAGGACCGCTTATGGATGGCATGAATGCCGTTGGCGATCTTTTCGGGCAAGGCAAGATGTTCCTGCCTCAGGTCGTCAAATCGGCACGCGTCATGAAACAGGCTGTCGCTTATCTGGTTCCCTATATCGAGGAACAGAAACGGCAGAGTGGGAGCACCCAATCGAAAGGCAAAATCGTGATCGCCACCGTGAAAGGCGATGTCCACGATATCGGAAAAAACATCGTGGCTGTCGTTCTTCAGTGCAACAACTTCGACGTGATCAATATGGGTGTCATGGTTCCCTGCGAGGAAATTCTTGCCAAGGCCAAGGAAGTCAACGCCGATGCCATCGGGTTGTCCGGCCTGATCACCCCCTCGCTGGAAGAAATGATGCATGTCGCCAGTGAAATGCAGCGTGACGAGTATTTCCGTTCACGCAAAATCCCGCTTTTTGTCGGCGGAGCGACAACAAGCAAAACGCATACCGCCATCAAGATCGCCCCGAATTACGAAGGACCGGTCGTTCAGGTTCCCGACGCTTCCCGTACCGTTACCGTCATCCAGGCCCTGTTGTCCGACAGCATGCGCGAAAAATACATCAAAACGCTGGCAGACGACTATGAACATATCCGCGAACTGCATGCGCAAAAGAAACCGAAGAAACTGTTGTCCCTCAAAGAAGCTCGCACCAACAAGGCCAGACTCTCCTTTGAAGGCGATGGTGCTCCCAGAAAACCGGTTTATCTCGGCCAGCGGTTTCTCAGAAATATCGATCTTGCCGTCTTGTCGGATTATATCGACTGGTCACCCTTTTTCCGCGTCTGGGATTTGGCAGGTTCCTATCCGGACATACTTGGCGATGCCGTCCAAGGTGAAACAGCCAGAAGAGTTTTTGACGACGGCAAAAAAATGCTGGATAAACTGATCCGGGGAAAATGGCTGACAGCCAATGCCACCATTGCGCTGATGCCAGCCAACAGTGTCAATGACGACGACATCGAGATTTACACCGATGAAACCCGTTCGAAAGTTGCATTCACCTATTATGGCCTCAGACAACAGATGGAAAGACCGGTTATCGACGGTATAGCCCGTCCCAATCAGTGTCTTGCCGATTTCATCGCCCCGAAATCTTCCGGCATCAGGGACTACATCGGACTGTTCGGCGTGACAGCCGGGGTCGGTATCGAAAAACAACTCGAAAAATTCGAGGCGGTACAAAACGATTACGATGCCATCATGCTCAAGGCTTTGGCAGACCGACTCGTGGAAGCGCTGGCGGAATACCTGCATCAACTGGTCCGAAGGGATTTATGGGGTTATTCTCCGGATGAACATTTGACAAACGAACAATTAATGAAAGAACAATACCGGGGCATACGACCGGCTCCCGGCTATCCGTCCTGTCCTGAACATACCGTCAAAAGCGATCTGTTCAGCATCCTGAAATGCGAAGAAATCGGTATGAGTCTGACGGAATCCTATGCCATGTCACCGACTGCTTCCATTACCGGATTCTATTTTGCCCATCCTGAAGCCCATTACTTCACACTCGGCAAGATCGGAAAGGATCAGGTAACGGATATGGCGAAAAGACGTCGCGTTTCCGAAGAACAAATCGAGCAATGGCTGGCACCTGTTCTCTAAACAAACCTATTTGAAACAGCAAATCGACGATATGACACAGGCTATTCATTATTCCATCGAAACCCTGGATCTGAACGCACATCTGTTCCGTGTAACCGTCACCGTCACCGATCCGGATGAGAAAGGACAATTGTTCAGACTGCCTGCATGGATACCGGGCAGTTACATGATCAGGGAATTTGCCCGGAACATCGTGCAGATTCACGCTGTTTGTAAAGATCTGCCGGTCAGTTTGTCCAAACTCGACAAGCACACCTGGCAGGCAACCCCTTGCCCGGGAACACTCACCGTAACCTATGACGTCTATGCCTGGGACCTTTCCGTCAGATCCTCCCACCTCGACCAGACCCATGCTTTCTTCAACGGATCAAGCGTTTTCCTTCAAGCTATCGGTCACGAAACTGTCCCGCATATTGTGGATATCAGAAAACCGGCGGATCCGGTGGCAAAATCATGGCGTGTCGCCACCGCACTGCCTGAATACGAAGCAAAACGTTATGGCTTCGGAACTTATAGAGCGGAAAATTATGATGAACTGATCGATTCCCCTGTTGAAATGGGAAACTTCATTCTCGGCTGGTTTGAAGCATTCGGCATACCGCATGAAATCGCCATTACCGGACGAGTCCCGAATATCGATCTGGAAAGAATCGAAAACGACCTCAGAAAAATTTGCGAAACCGAAATAGCTCTTTTCGAACCGGAAATCCGAAAAGCGCCTGTCACACGATACATATTTCTGATCATGGTCGTCAAAAACGGTTATGGCGGTCTGGAACACAGATCCTCGACAGCCCTGCTTTGTTCGAGATCATCCCTGCCGGCCAAAAACAGCCATGCCACCGCCCCACAGAAAATCAATGAGGACTATCTGCAATTTCTCGGACTTTGCAGTCATGAATATTTTCACACATGGAACGTCAAACGAATCAAACCGGCGGTTTTCGCTCCCTATGATCTGCAACAGGAAACATACACCCGGCTTTTGTGGCTCTTTGAAGGATTCACCAGTTATTACGATGACCTGACCATTGCCCGGAGCGGCATCATAGATGCAAGTACTTACTTGCAGCAAATTGCCAATACTATCAACAATGTCATGCGTGGACGTGGACATCTCAAACAAAGTGTTGCCGAAGCCAGTTTCGATGCATGGATCAAATATTACCGGCAGGATGAAAACTCCCCGAATGCACTGGTCAGCTATTACACGAAAGGTTCCCTTGTTGCCCTGGCACTTGACTTGACCATCCGGTTGGAAACGAACCATTCCAAATCACTCGATGATGTCATGCGTGCACTATGGCAGCGATACGGCCGCGATTTTTACCGGGGTAAAAATCGCGGAATCACCGACTCTGAAGCGGAAACACTCATACAGGAAATCAGTGGACTGAATCTTCGCGAATTTTTCCAGAAATATATTTATGGCACCGAAACACCGCCACTAAAAGACCTGCTCGCCTCATTCGGTGTTTCCATGAACGATATGAGCAACAACACAAAACCGGGACTGGACATACGGGTCAAGCGTTCAGGAAGCGATTGCCTTGTCACCCATGTTTACGAGGGAGGAACGGCTCATCGGGCAGGTATTTCGGCAGGCGATGTTCTGCTGGCTATCGACGGCCTGAGAGTCTCGGCGGAAAATCCGGTCGCCAACCTTGAAAAGCAGCTTGCACGCTATTCAATCGGCGAGACCGTCAGTATTCACGTTTTCCGCCGGGATGAACTGATGAAATTCGATACCGTCCTGGTCGACGAACACGCTCCGAAGTATACTCTGACCTTATCCAGGGAAGAAACTGCTTCAATGAAAGAAGCCCGCCGGCACTGGTTGCAATCGCGGAAAACCTGACAAAATTCTACCGCTATCACCGAATGAGATGGCGAAGAAATCAGGCAAAGAGTTTTGCCAGTTCTTCGCCTGGTTCTTTTGCACGCATGAAAGCCTCTCCAACCAGAAAGGCGTTTACACCGGCTTCTCTCATCCTGAGAACATCATCTCTTTGCAAAATCCCTGATTCTGTAACAACAAGTTTGTCTTTTGGCAAACCCGGCAACAAATTGATTGTATTCTGGATAGACGTTCTGAATGTTTTCAAGTCACGATTATTGATTCCGAGAAGAGCTGTTTCAAGTTGCAATGCGCGCTCCAGCTCTTCCGCATTATGAACTTCAACCAGAACATTCATACCCAGACCGGATGCACATGCCTCAAGCTCCGCCATCTGACTGTCTTCCAGCGCGGCAACGATCAGCAGAATACAGTCGGCGCCCCATGCTGCAGCTTCGTAAACCTGATAAGGATCGATCATGAAATCTTTCCTCAACACCGGCAAGGTACAAGCTCTTTTCGCCTCGATCAAATAGCCCGGATCCCCTTTGAAAAACTCTTTATCAGTAAGTACTGACAAACAGGCTGCGCCATATTTTTCATAGCTTGCCGCAATTTCCGCGGGATAAAACAACTCCCGTATAATACCTTTGGAAGGGGATGCCTTTTTTACCTCGGCAATAACCGCAGATACCCCTTCTGCCAATTTTGCCCGAAGCGCACCTTCAAAATGGCGCCGATTGTTCCTGATCCCGATATCGCCTTCCACCTGCGCCTGCAAGGCGGCAAATGACTGTTTCCGTCTGGCATCCTCGATTTCGGTTTTCTTGACGGAAAGAATCCTGTGCAGAATATCCGACATAACAACGTGCTCCTAATTCCGGTTAACGGATTGTGTAAATCCGACAAACTGATCCAGCTTCATCCGGGCAGCACCCGACTCAATCGCGGCTCTTGCCTGAGCCAGACCATCGGCAATCGACCTGGCTTTACCGGCAGCATACAATGCCGCACCGGCATTCAGGGCAATGATATCTGCCGCCGGGGTCGGTCTGTTGTTCAGCGTATCCAGAACGATCCGCCTGGATTCTTCGGCATTGGCCACCTGAAAATTCCTGCTGGCATACATCCTGATACCGAAATCTTCGGGATGAATGTCATATTCACGGACTTTTCCGTCCGACAGTTCACCGACAAGCGTACTGGCCCCCAGGGAAATTTCATCCAGATTGTCCCTTCCCCAGACAACCAGAGCCCGTTTCAACCCCATTTTCTGCAAAACACGAACCTGAATGCCGACAAGATCGGGATGAAAGACTCCCATCATGATATTGTCGGCATAAGCAGGATTCGTCAAAGGCCCGAGGATATTGAAAATCGTCCTCACTCCCAGTTCCTCACGTACGGCCTTTGCATGTTTCATGGCTGCATGATGATTGGGGGCATACATGAAACCGATACCGACCTCTTCAATAGATCGGGCGATCTGTTCGGGAGAAAGATCGATATTGACATTCAGCGCTTCCAGCAGATCAGCACTCCCCGAAGACGATGACACACTGCGGCTTCCATGTTTTGCCACCTGTGCACCACAGGCTGCGGCAACAAACATGGATGCCGTCGAAATATTGAAAGTATGAGCACCATCCCCCCCTGTTCCGACAATATCGAGAAGATTTTCAGGGTGCCTTACCTTCACTTTCAGGGAAAATTCCCTCATCACCTGTGCTGCTGCAGCGATTTCACCAACCGTTTCCTTTTTGACACGGAGTCCGATCGTCAGTGCCGCTATCATGAGTGGTGACATCTCTCCGCTCATGATACTGCGGAACAGCGACAGCATTTCATCATGAAAAATTTCACGATGTTCAATACATCTTAAAAGCGCTTCCTGTGGCTTGATCGATGTCATGACTGCCTCCCGATGAAATTACTGAGCAATGAATGACCTTCTTCGGAAAGAATGGACTCCGGATGGAACTGCACTCCTTCAATGGCATATTGTTTATGACGGACTCCCATGATTTCTCCATCTTCTGTCCAGGCCGTTATTTCCAGACATTCCGGCAGACTTTCCCTCTCAATTGCCAGTGAATGATACCGGGTTACGGTAAACGGATTGGGCAATCCCCGGAAAACACCTTTGTCATTGTGAAAAACAGGAGAAGTTTTGCCATGCATGACCTGCTTGGCCCGAACGATTTTTCCACCGAATGCCGCACCGATGGACTGATGGCCAAGACAAACACCGAAAATAGGCTTTTTGCCGGCGAAATATCTCAATACTTCCAGAGAAATACCCGCCTCATAGGGTGTCTTTGGCCCCGGAGAAATACAGATATGATCCGGATTCAGCTTTTCGATCTGATCCAGAGATATCTCGTCGTTGCGGTAAGTCTCGACATCAGTTCCCAGTTCACCGAAATACTGAACCAGGTTATAGGTAAAGGAATCGTAATTGTCTATCATCAGCAACATGACATCACCCTTGCAATATTTTTTGGGAAACACAATTGATCCGTGCTTTGTCCGGTTATGGCCCGATATTCAGAACCAGTCGAATCAGAAGAAAGGCGCGCACGAAAAGCGCATGGGAAGTTATCAGGCTCTTGGCTTGCGCCAACGCCAGTGCTGGGTGAGAAGAATAACTGCTGAATGAACTGTCTTGCACATAATGCAAATTATTGCCCAAGCATTCCAACTTATCAAGACTATCAAGACAAATTTCCGTTTGCCATCGAAACTCATTTTACCCCGATCGTTCCGTCATCCTCACTGTCCTCATCCTCAACAGCGAAAACCTTGTATTTTTCTTCCGCCCATGCGCCCAAATCGATCTGTTTGCAACGCTCGGAACAAAACGGACGATACCGGTTGGATTCCTTCCATTCCACTTCTTTGCCGCATACGGGGCATTTAACGATCGTAACCATGTCTCAGCATAAGGTCAATTCACAAGGTATATCTTCTTCAAACGGTTTAGGTTTCATCGTGCCATCCTGCTTTGTGAACCGGATCCAGAGCATATATTTGTTCGCGGAAGCTTCGGGAATGGCGCCACTTCTGGAATCAATCCGCAAACGCAACATCTGGTGTACCTTTCCCTGCAGCATTTGCTGATAACTTCCGGAATGGGCGATTATTTTAAACTGAATGCCTGACGCACGCAGCAACCTCAAAACCAGCCCGACAGCGTTGATCAGCGATTGCATGGGCGAGAACCACTCGGCAATATCCCTGGCCCGTTCATCAGGAGAACGATGTTGCCATGCATAATAAGACGGCAAATCGAATTCACAAGCTCCTCCCGGAATAATGGTTCTTCCCCGGACACTCATCAGCCATTCGTTTTCCCGAATACTCTGCCCGGTTTTGCCATGTGTGTTCACCAGAGCCGTACTGACATTATCGATTTCGCGCAATACATCGTCGAGTACAGTTCTCTGAATATTCGGATGTGACTGAAATCCGGACAATATTTGTTTCTGGCGTTCCAGTTCCTGCAAGAGATCTGACTTGAGATCGGAACGGCTTGCGACCTCCAGCATTTCAAAAACCGTTGTCAGGGCGACATGATGTTGCAGGGCATGGCCCTGATGCAAAAAGAAGGAGTATCTTTCATGCAAATCTTCAAGCCGCAACAAAGTACGGATACGTTCGTTGAAAGGGTATTCGTAAATTATCAATGTGAGGCCTCTTTCAATGTCGATGTCTCATCTTCTCACGATTCTGAAGGAACCGTACGAAAAAAACAAACCGTACGAACTCATGAAGCGGAATTTTCCGCCAGTTTTTTATAGGCAGCATGCAAATATTCCACTTTTCGCGCTACCTCATCAATACCACGATCATTTTCAATGACATCATCGGCCATCGACAAACGTTTTTCCCGGGATGCCTGCGTTGCCATAATGGCCCTGACCTGTTCTGCCGACATATTGTTACGCCTCATGACTCTCGAAACCTGCAACTCTTCCGGACAATCGATAACAAGCACTCTTGTTCCCATACCGTGCCATATCGGCAATTCGACCAGCAACGGATTGACAAAAATGACATAGTCCCCTTTTGCTTCCTGTGCCTGGCGTAACGAAACGTCCCTGATCAATGGATGAAGGATCGCTTCCAGCTTCAAACGTTCCCTGGCATCCGAGAAAACATGTTCCCTCATCATGGCACGATCCATCGCTCCGTCCGGTCGAATGAATTGCGAACCGAACTCCTTGCGGATTGGCCCAATCCCTTCCCCGCCAGGAGCGGTCAGATTTCTGGCGACTTCATCTGCATCCACAACGGATGCGCCCAGATCGGCAAACATGTTCGCCACCAGTGTTTTGCCACTTCCGATCCCTCCAGTCAGACCAATCGAAAAATTTTTATAATTCATTTTAGGAGAATTTTTCACGAAAAATTTAAGAAAAATCATTCAGGGTCAGCGTCAGCCACCTGCCATACAATAGAACCGGCGATACAGCAATTACAGGATAAAGAGCGAACAGAAAATACCACGTTTACGCTAACGACATTTGATTGTCATTTTAATGCACCCGACCTGAATTTCCATCAGGAAGGACTCATTGTCATGGCAATTAACGGGAGCATCCCCCCTGATCATACCGGACGCGGGATTAAAAAACGCCGTCCATCAAACCGCCTTTCCAACGATCCCTTTTCCAACGGCATCAGTTTTTCAAAAACCGAAACCCCATTTGCGGCAATTCCGGTATACAGTTCCAATCGATAATGACTGCCACAAAACGTGATTTTCTCACCGGAGTTCCCACAACAACCCTGTCAGGAAAGAATGAAGTTGATCTGTTCCTGCATACCTCCAGTCGGATTTTCCTTGAATTGTGTTTTCACAAAACGGAACAGTTTGCCGATAATATAACTCATCATCAAATTACTTTTGACTGTGACCCATTCTTCTTTGGTTTGTCCCTGGACAACCGCAAGACGCAAACACTGTCTGAGAGTCAGTTCAACCCGATCAAAAAACTGGTTCATACGCAATTGCAGGCGGCCATCTTCATTGACCAACGCATCGCCGATCATCACCCGTGTCATGCCCGGATTACGTGCTGCGAAATTGAGCAGCAGCATGGAAACAGACTGTGTCTGCAGCAATCCGTTTTCTTCCTTTTCGTTAATCTGGTTAATCACGCCAAATACACTCGATTCGATAAATTCGATCAAACCTTCGAACATCTGGGCCTTGCTGGCAAAATGCCGGTACAGGGCCGCTTCTGATATGGAAAGACGCCGTGCCAGAGCTGCCGTCGTTATTTTTTCTCCACGTGGTTCTTCAAGCATCTGTGCCAGTGCCTGTAATATTTGCAGTTTTCTTTCTCCGGATCTGGTTGTACCCATAATTGACGACAAAATGAAAAATTAACAAAAACGTTCCAAATAATGCGTTAAACGGCGAACAGAGGTCATTTTCAGATCTATGAATGCCGGCCTGCCAGCCTGTCTCTTTCCTGACGGGTATGGATAGGAATGTTGGGAAAAACGACCCCTGTCGAGATATCGTGTCACCAGAACAGTCTTCATACCTATTGCCTTGGCTTTTTTCAGAATATGGATATTATCTTCCACAAGCACACAATCTTCCGGTCGTACTTTAAGCATCGCCAACAATTTGCGAAAAAATTTTCCGGATGGCTTGGGTTCGAATTTTCCGAAAACACGCATGGATTCTATGGCAATATGTTTTTCGAAAAATTGATGGACCCCCAACAGCTTCAATATGTCTGCCGAATAACGATAAGCCGAATTTGTCAAAAGAACTTTTCTGCCCGGCAGCTTTCTGAACAATACAGGAAGACCTCTTTCCGCACTGAGCAATGGCTTCAGATCATAAAAGCGATGGGCAGCTTCCAGAAAATCCCTAGCTCTCTGATCCAGAACTTTGCTGATACCCAGCAGAGTGGCACCGAATCGCTTCCAGTATTCGATCCTCAACTGATTGGCCGCTTCAGTCGACAGACGAACATCACCATTTTTTTTCATATATACGGAGAGAAAGGCATTCATATTCGCACTGATCTCCGGAAATATGGCAAACGAAGCATTATGCAAAGTATTGTCGAGATCGAACAACCAGATCATCACCCATTCCATCAAAAAAGTTTCTGACACAAAAAAGCCCATGCATGCACACGGGCTTTTTTCGGGAGCGGTCTGAAATCAGACCGCTTTTTTGGTTGGTGTATTCCCGTACCGTTTGTTAATCCAGTACTGCTGGGCAATTGACAACAAATTGTTGACGACCCAGTACAGAACCAGACCCGCCGGAAAGAAAAAGAATGTGATCGAAAACACGATCGGCAGAAACATCATCAGTTTGGCCTGCAACGGGTCTGGTGGAGGCGGACTCATTTTCTGGGTCAGAAACATGGATCCGGCCATCACGATCGGCAAAATGAAAAACGGATCAGGTGCAGCCAGATTATGAATCCAGCCTAGCCACGGTGCATTTCTGATTTCCACACTGGCAAGCAATACCCAATACAGTGAGATGAATACCGGAATCTGGACAACGACCGGCAGACATCCTCCCAGAGGATTGATTTTTTCAGCCTTGTAAAGTGCCATCAATTCCTGGTTCATGCGCTGCTTGTCATCCTTGTAACGCTCACGCAATTGCTGGATTCTTGGCGTAAACTGCTTCATCCTTGCCATGCTTTTGTAACTGGCCGCAGACAACGGCAGGAAAAGAAGCTTGATCAGACAAGTCAGAATGATGATCGTCCATCCCCAGTTACCCACTTCATTGTGAATATGGGTCATCAGCCAGAAAATCGGTTTGGCGATAATCGTCAGCCAGCCATAATCCTTGACCAGTTCCAGACCGGGTGCAGTCTGTTCCAGAATAGCCGATTCCTGGGGTCCGACATACAATCTTGATTCATTATCGGCAGAAGCATTCGGACCAAGAGTACCCAGCGGAATAACCGTTCCGATTGTATAAAGATCCTCTCCGACTTTCTTGGTATAGTTTTCGCGATCAATCTTGTCTTCCGGAATGAAAGCGGAAACGAAGTAATGCTGCACCATCGCAATCCATCCGTTATCGGTTTTGGTCACGTGGCTGGCACCTTTGGCTTCACCAATATCGTCAAACTTCAGTTTCTGGAATTTGTCGTCCTGTGAATAAACGGCAGGTCCGGTAAATGTACTGATAAACCGGGACTGACCTTCCGGCCTGCTGCTGTCTCTCAACAACTGGAGATACAGGGAAGCATCAATCGGCTCATTAGTCAGATTCGTCACTTTCTGATTGACATCGACCACATAGCTTCCCCGTTTGAATGTATAGGTTTTTGTCAGACGAACACCATTTTGCTCGGCATCCATGACCAGCTTGATTTCATCCATGCCATCGGCGAGGGAACGCTCCCCGGGCCGAATCGTGAAACGGGTTGCATGATTCGGATACGCTCCACCTGTCAGACCAGTCTGTGCGAGATACACATGCGGCGGTTCCGATTTGAAAAGAACCATGTCCTTTTCTGTATCAACCGTATCCGGATACTTGAACAACTGCAAATACTGGAAAACACCGCCATCGGAAGACACTTTCGCCTTGAGAACATCCGTTGTTATCGTAACCAGTTCAGGCTGTTTTTCATGCACAACTTTCCGGGCTTCAGCCGCCGCAGCGACAGGCGGCGTTCCCTTTTCAACCGGTACAGCCGCCGTCTCCACAGGTACCTCAGGCAAATTTGCATTGGGATCGGTTTTTTTGGCTTCATGCCGGAATATCAGAGATGAACCACCACGATACACCTGCCAGTTATCCCAAAGCATAAACAGCGATATTGCCAGAATCAGCAATAGCGTAGTACGTTTTTTGGTGTCCATAATTTACTTTTCAAATATTTTTGCCGTCATTTCCAAACGACACACCACAATTACAACCGGACTTTTTTTCAGGTACAGGATCATAACCCCCCGGATGGAACGGATGACATTTGCATAACCGCACAAGTGTCAGAACAATTCCCCTGAAACAGCCGTGCACGGAAATCGCTTTCAATGCATATTGCGAACAAGTCGGGTAAAAACGACAATTTTGCCCCAGATACGGGCTGATACACAACTGATATCCCCGAATTAAAATGATAAGCAGCCATTTCAAGGGAGATTTCACCATAGTCGGTTTTTCTGATTTGTTTTCCGTGAAGCGATCAAACGGTACACCTCCTCACGAAGAATACGTTTCAGTCGGGAACTGGTCGCCGGTCCTTTGCGGGCATTCACAGCAGACGTCATACGGATAATACAATCGAATGCCGGCATTTGCATACAACGGAATACTTCCCTGCATACTCTTTTGACCGTATTACGTGTAACGGCCCGTGGTGCAAACCGCTTGGCAACAACGATGCCAAGCCGGGCATGTGTCAGTTGGTTCAAACGTGCAAACAGGACAAAATGTTCTGTCCGTGCACATGGACGCATACGAAAAACGGATGAAAAATCATCCGTTTTGACGATACGCCGATCGGAAGAGAATTTTCTGTTCACACAATCAGCTTGATGAATACCAGCCTAGACAGCCAGACGTTTACGGCCTTTTGCACGACGTGCATTCAGAACTGCCCGGCCGTTTTTGGTTGCCATGCGGGCACGAAAACCGTGGGTGCGTTTACGACGCACGACTGAGGGTTGATAAGTACGTTTCATGATGGTCTCGCTAATCAGCAAAAAAAATTCAGAATATGATGCAATCTGCCCTGATCAATCAGTTACCGGCAATCGGTTGCATTAATCAAAACAAAACATCAAGTTATGCGCAAGGAACCAATGATTAGACCGTAGTTTCACCCTTTCTGTCAATATGAATCTGTACTGATATGCGGAAATCGGTCAAAAAACAGACGTCGCCTGTGGATAACTCGGCTGATTCAAGGTAAAATAGCTATTTATGGAAACAGGTACCGGTCTTCACCCTGCTACTTCGGATTGCCTCTCATCGGATATCAAAAATCGCTTTTCACCTGCAAACAGCGATTGCAGGGTTTATCGTTGAAATATGAAAAATTTTTGGCAAAACTGCTTGTCACAACTGGAACTGGAATTGACTCCCCAGCAATTCAGTGCGTGGATAAAGCCTCTTGTCCCGCTGGATTACAATGACAGCATACTCCGTATCGCCGCTCCCAATCGTTTCAAGCTGGATTGGGTCAAAACCCAGTACGCGGACAGAATCACTGCACTGGCTTCCCAGTTTCTTGACGCATCGGTAGAAGTACAGTTCATATTAAACCCTCAACCACGGACTTCTTCTCCGGCCAGAACCGTTTCGCCTGTCTCCGGAACGGATTCATCGTCATCCGAAAACAGTCCGGTCGAAATCAATCACAAGGTTGCGGCTATGGAAACACCTGTCCGCGAACAAAGCCGAATCAATGCCGAAATGACTTTCGACAGTTTTGTGACAGGCAAAGCCAACCAGCTTGCCCGGGCTGCGGCCATTCAGGTAGCCAACAATCCGGGCGTTTCCTACAATCCGCTTTACCTGTTCGGCGGCGTCGGCCTTGGAAAAACCCACCTGATTCATGCCATCGGCAACCAGGTCCTGCAGGACATTCCATCCGCCCGTATCCGTTATATCCATGCCGAGCAATACGTCCGTGACGTCGTTACGGCCTACCAGCGAAAAGGTTTCGATGACTTCAAGCGCTATTATCATTCACTGGATATGCTTCTCATCGACGATATCCAGTTTTTCTCCGGTAAAAGCCGGACACAGGAAGAATTTTTCTATGCTTTCGAGGCACTGATCGCGGCAAGAAAACAGATTATCATTACCAGCGATACCTACCCGAAAGAAATATCGGGAATGGATGACAGGCTGACTTCCCGTTTCGATTCAGGACTTACCGTCGCTATCGAACCACCTGAACTTGAAATGCGCGTCGCCATTCTGATCAAGAAAGCTGGACAGGAAGGTATTCAACTGTCCGATGACGTTGCCTTTTTCGTTGCAAAACATTTGCGTTCCAATGTCCGCGAACTCGAGGGCGCCCTGCGAAAAATACTTGCCTTTTCACGCTTTCACGGACGGGATATCACGATCGAACTCACGAAAGAAGCCCTTAAAGACCTGTTGTCCGTACAAAACCGGCAAATTTCCGTTGAAAATATCCAGAAAACTGTCGCTGATTTTTTCCGGATCAAGGTAGCTGACATGTATTCCAAAAGACGCCCGGCCAATATCGCACGGCCCCGGCAGATAGCCATGTACCTGACCAAAGAGCTGACCCAGAAAAGTCTTCCTGAAATTGGAGAATTGTTCGGGGGACGCGACCATACAACCGTTTTGCATGCTGTCCGGAAAATTGCCCAGGACCGTTTGAAGAATCCTGAATGCAATCATGAACTGCATGTGCTTGAGCAAACTTTGAAAGGTTGACAGTATTACAGTCGAATTATCGAAAAACAAAGTAATTATTTTTCAAGGAAAAGAATATGCAACTGGTAAAAACCGGCAGAGACAATCTTCTTCGCCCTTTGCAAACTGTCAGCGGTATCGTGGAACGCAGACATACCTTGCCGATCCTGGCCAATATTCTGATACGTAAGGAAGGCAATGCCGTTTCATTTCTTTCTACCGATACAGAAATCCAGATTGTTACCCATGCCGAAATCGGTACGACGGAAGAAGATGCAACCACCACCGTTGCCGCCCGCAAGCTTCTCGATATCCTGCGGGCGCTCCCTGATTCGTCCGATATCGTGATTTCCTTAAACGACAAGCGGCTTGTCGTGTCTGCCGGAAAATCCCGTTTTTCGTTGCAAACCCTGCCAGCTGATGATTTTCCTACCGTTTCCCAGCCACTTGAATATGAAACATCAGTAACGCTTACCCAGAAATCGCTGAAAAATCTCTTCAGTATGGTGTATTTCGCCATGGCACAGCAGGATATCCGTTATTATCTGAACGGCCTGCTGCTGCAGGTCGACGGCAAAACCATCAAGGCCGTTGCGACCGATGGGCACCGTCTGGCTTTCTGCCAGATGGAAACCGATCAGGAATTTCCCAAAAATGATGTCATCATTCCGCGAAAAACCATTCTTGAATTGCAACGCCTGCTTGAAGATTCCGAAGATCCCGTCAGGATCGATTTTTCCGGTGCACAGGTCCGCTTTGTATTCGGTGATGTCGAACTGATCTCGAAACTCGTTGAAGGCAAATTCCCGGATTATACCCGAGTCATTCCGAAAGGATACAAGAACAAATTCGTCATTTCACGGGAACTGCTGCAAAGGGCCCTGCAACGTGCCGCCATCATGACAAGCGATAAATTCAAGGGAATCCGCTGCATTCTGGCTGCCGGCAGTCTCAAGATCAGTTCGACCAATGCAGACCAGGAAGAAGCGATCGAGGAAATCGAGCTCGATTATGCGGGCGACAACATCGACATCGGTTTCAATGTCACATACCTGCTTGATGTTCTCGGAAACCTGAAAAATGATGAAACCAGTATCGAACTGGGCGATGCCAATTCATCTGCGCTCATCTCCATACCGGATAATACCGATTTCAAATACGTCGTTATGCCGATGCGTATTTGACAACGCAACAACCTGCTACGAATGATTCATACAAATCATTGCTTTATCCTCTTCGCGCTGTTTTACCAGACGGCGCGACTGTCGGCGTTTTAAGGAAAACAGTTCCATGTCGCAAAACACACAAAACGAAGTTCAGCAAAACGAAAATGCCTATGGCGAATCTTCCATTCAGATTCTGGAAGGACTTGAGGCTGTAAGAAAGCGTCCGGGCATGTACATCGGCGATACGTCAGATGGCACGGGACTTCATCATCTTGTTTTCGAAGTACTGGACAATTCGATTGATGAAGCTCTTGCAGGATACTGCACGGAAATTCACGTCACACTGCATTCGGACAATTCTGTCTCCGTCGTTGACAATGGCCGCGGCGTTCCGACCGGAATCAAATTCGACGACAAGAATACACCGAAAAGAAGCGCTGCCGAAATCGTTATGACGGAATTGCATGCCGGAGGAAAATTTGACCAGAATTCGTACAAGGTTTCCGGCGGATTGCACGGTGTCGGCGTTTCCTGTGTCAATGCCCTGTCCACGACTCTGAAACTGACTATCTGGCGTGACGGAAAAGAACACCGCATGGATTTCAACCACGGTCTTCCCCAAAATTCCACCATCGAAATCATCAATGGCGTTGAATGTACCCCCATCAAGGTGGTCGGCGAATCCGACAGACAGGGAACGCGTGTCCAGTTCTGGCCGGATGCAACCATTTTTTCGACAATTGAATTCCAGTACGACGTTCTCGCAAGAAGAATCCGCGAGTTGTCTTTCCTAAACAATGGTGTCCGAATTCGTCTGACCGACGAGCGTACCGGCAAAGAGGAAATTTTTGCCTATGAAGGAGGGACCCGCGGTTTTGTGGAATATATCAACCGTGGAAAAAGTGTACTTCACCCTACCATTTTCCAAGCAACAGGAGAACGGATCTCGGAACTCAATACTCCCATTTACGTGGACATTTCCATGCAATGGAACGATTCGTACAATGAACAGGTTCTTTGTTTTACCAATAATATTCCACAGCGGGATGGCGGAACCCATCTGACCGGTTTGCGTGCTGCGATGACGCGCGTCATCAACCGGTATATCGAAGAAAACGAACTGGCCAAAAAAGCCAAGGTCGATGTAACAGGCGACGACATGCGCGAAGGTTTGACCTGCGTATTATCGGTCAAGGTGCCTGAACCGAAATTCAGTTCCCAGACTAAGGACAAACTTGTTTCTTCCGAGGTGAGAGGTCCTGTCGAAGAAATTATCACCAAAACGTTGACGGATTTTCTCCAGGAAAAACCGAATGACGCCAAGATCATTTGTTCCAAAATCGTTGAAGCGGCGCGTGCTCGTGAAGCGGCACGCAAAGCCCGTGAACTGACCCGCAGAAAAGGAGTTCTGGACGGTTTGGGTCTTTCAGCCAAACTGGCGGACTGTCAGGAAAAAGATCCTGCACTGTCAGAACTTTATCTGGTTGAAGGGGATTCGGCAGGAGGATCCGCCAAACAAGGCAGAGATCGCCGTTTTCAGGCCATTCTCCCTCTGCGTGGCAAGGTATTGAATGTCGAGAAATCACGCTATGAGAAAATGCTTTCTTCAGAGCAAATCACGACACTTATCGCAACGCTTGGAACAAGTATCGGACCGGACGAATTCAATATCGATAAATTGCGTTACCACAGAATTATCATCATGACCGATGCCGATGTGGACGGCGCCCACATACGCACACTTCTTCTGACTCTTTTTTACAGGCAAATGCCACAGCTTGTCGAACGGGGTTACGTCTATATCGCACAACCTCCCCTGTATAAAATCAAGAATGGCAAGGACGAACGTTACTTGAAAGACGATCTGGAAGAAGCCAATCACATGATGTCGATTGCCCTGCAAGGCGCTTCCCTGATTCCGAAAGAAGGTATGGAACCCATCAGCGGCGAACAGCTGAAAACCATGGCAGACCAACATACCGTTGCCTACAACATCATCCAGCGTCTTTCCCGGCTGATTGATATGGATATCCTTTCAGCGATCATGAACGGAGCCAGATTGCGGCTGAATACAATGGAAGATGCAGACAAATCGGCTGCCGAACTGAATTCCGCAATAAACGATCCATCCGTTAGCGTTGAAGTCAACAAGGACTCCAATGGGATTCCTTCCCTGATTGTCCACAAAACCCTTTATGGAAATACGCACGTTACTGTACTGGATGCGGACTTTGTCTATGGAAATGATTACCATATACTCGAAAAAACAGCCGCATCGTTTTTGAGTCTGATCGGAACGGGTGCTGTTATTCGCCGTGGCGAAGGCGACAAACTGAAACAGCAGACCGTGAAAAACTTTCATGAAGCCATGCAATGGCTGAGATCGGAAGCTGAACGGGGAATTTCTAAACAGCGTTACAAGGGACTTGGAGAAATGAATCCAGACCAGCTCTGGGAAACAACGATGGACCCAAGCATGCGGCGACTGCTGAAAGTGAAGATCGAAGACGCCATTGCTGCCGACCAGATATTCACGACCCTGATGGGCGATAATGTCGAACCCAGAAGAGCGTTTATTGAAAATCATGCCCTGTTGGCAGGCAACATCGATGTCTGAAACTTTCTCGTTTCTTCCGGGCTGTCTTGCCTTGGCAAGGCAGCCTTTTCGATGACATAAAACAGGACCGTGACCAACCGGATTCCTATCAAAACTGCCCGATTCAATTTGATTTCACGCAGAAAAACGTGACCGGACTGGCGTAATTCGGAAAACTGAAATGTCAAAGCATTTCAATTGTCCTCCCATAAACCAGTTCGATGATGCAAAATGAAACGGAAAAGATCCATTCGCCAGTTCTGTCTGAAGAATGGAATTTTCGCAATCGAATCCGGCTTTTTCTTCAGCTGGCGATAACTATCGCGAGTGTACTTCTGTGTTATCTGATGACATTGCCTTTTCTGGCATCCCTGTCATGGGCACTTGCACTTGCCGTTCTGTTCATGCCATTACACCAAAAAATTTGCAGAAAAATCAGAAAACCTACATTCTCTGCCATTGTCACTTCAGCTATTGCCATTATCATCCTTGTCATACCGGTTTTGCTGATCACTATTCGTGTAGTACTGGAAATAGACCGGGGATCCACCCTTATCATGAACAAAGTCGAATCGGGAGAATGGCAACACAATCTCGAGAAATTTCCTTATATCGGAAAAGCCCTGTTATGGGCGGAAGACCAGCTCGATATTCCTTCCATTGTAGACAACCTGACATCATTTCTTACCACTCAGGTAACCTCTTTTTTGAAATCTTCCTTCATACAGATTGTCGTTATTGTTCTGACTTTCTATCTTTTGTTCTTTTTTTTAAGAGACCGAAACCAGATATTGAGAGCCATACGGCGGTTCTCTCCGTTATGTGGCCATGAGACGAATGGCTTGTTCAAAATTATCGGCACCACCATCCGGGCAACCGTTTTCGGAACCATTGCTGTTGCAGCTGTACAAGGCTTTCTGGCCGGATTCATGTTCTGGATACTTGATTTGCCCGCTCCACTGTTATGGGGAACCATCATGACCATTTTATCCGTTATTCCTTTATTAGGCGCCTACATTATCTGGCTGCCAGCCTCGATTTACCTTGCGCTTGACGGTAACCTCATTTATGCAGTCATACTGGCCTGTTGGGGAATGTTTGTTGTAGGAACCATTGACAATATTCTGTACCCCATACTGATCAGCCGGAAACTCCGTTTGCATACAATTGTTGCATTCATCTCACTTGCCGGCGGTATTTTTGTTTTCGGAGCATCAGGTATCGTTCTTGGTCCGATCACCCTGACAGCAAGTGCCTACTTGATGCATATCTGGCGAACAAAAACCATCTGCAACAAACGACGGTAACAAATCCTCTCTATCGTTCTCCATACCTCCCCTATGAAAGGAAAAACGGCAACTTTAATACCGGAAAGCTGTCTAACATAAAACCGATAAAGGAGTGCTGAACATGCGAGTCGATATTTTCAAACGAAAAGAAAGTGACGGATTTTTTTCCTATCTGCTCGTTCCGGAAGGTAAAAACCTGCCTAGTGAAGTGACAAATACTGACTGGGCAATCGAAACCCGTGGAATCGACATCGACCCTGACAAAGAAAAACTTGAAATATATTCCATACCTTGCCCCGGAAAACAAATCCGCAATAAAGGATATGCCATCAGTAATGCATCATTTGTCTGAAATCCGCCAGTTATCGTTTTTTGTTCCCGGATCAAATCATCTTTGAAAAACATCAATCTTGAAGACTCGAACCTGGATTTCAATAACTACTTTTATTTCCAAAACCGACCTTGAACAGCTCAAAACATCCAAAGGAATTACCATATGCAAACAAGTTGGGTAGTCGTCACAGACAGTACAAGAGCACGAATATTCGAAAAAAAGGGAGCGACCCAGCCCCTTAACGAGTTTGAAGATCTGTATCATCCTTCAGCTTACCAGAGCCAGAATGAACTTGAACATCATACCCGTGGCCGCTTTCATCATCCCGGTACATTTCACAGTCATACCGATGATCCATCAGTAAGTCCCCTCGCACATCAGAACGATCTGTTTGCCAAATCAATAGCCCTCTATCTTGACAAAGGCAGAAAAGATGCCAAGTATCACCGGTTGTATCTGATTTCATCACCTCATTTTCTCGGAATCCTGAGAAACAAACTGGGAAAAGAAGTAAATCGCCTGATCGAAAACGAATGGTCCCAGGAATTGTCCGACATGTCTGCGGAAGAAGTTGAGAAATTCCTGCGTGAAAAAACAGTCTGGCACTGACGATTTTTCTTTTGAAAAAAGGCGTATTTTGAGAAATACGCCTTTTTTCAGCAAGTGAATCAATAACTGTTTTTCTGTTTCTGGGCCTCATACGACCAGACACATTTGGCCTGATTCATGTCATTGATATCGAAAATCAATGTCGTTCCTGCCGGACAATCACGATCAGTGAATTCGGCCGTTACTTTGCTTGCAGGTACTTCCTCTACAATCAGTGAAGAAGAATTGACCACCGTGACACTATCCGGCGGATTGACAGCCGTACCGATGGAATACACCTGCGCGGAAGCGGCTCCTGATATTCCCAATGCCGCCATCAGAATAACCAAATGCAATTTTTTCATAAAAGATACCCCGCTAAATGAAGATTGTTCAGTTTTCCTGCCATGATTGATTTACCTTTATAAGACGAGGAAAGACCTTACGAGTTTCATCACGGATTATCTTTTTTGACAGCATACGTGCGATTGGTCAAGCGGATAGATCTGTAAACCGCAAACCGCTTCCGCTCAAACAGGTTCTGTCCGTTTTATCAACCAGTCTCTCGCATAATCCGCAACCAGTGGCAGCAAGTTCTCGCGTACTTTTTCATGATAGCGATTCAGCCAGGAAATTTCTTCTTGCGTCAGCAACGATTTATCGATACACCGGGTATCGATCGGACATTGAGTCAATGTCTCGAACCGGAGAAATTTGCCGGCTTCTTCATCATCAGCTACCTGGTTGACCACCAGATTTTCCAGTCGGATTCCCCATTTCCCTTCACGGTAAAGGCCGGGTTCAATGGAAGTCACCATACCCTCTTCCATGGCAGTCTGGGATTCAGGGTTCGCATGATACGAAATTCCCTGAGGTCCCTCATGGACGTTTAGGAAATAACCGACTCCATGTCCGGTTCCATGGCCATAATCGAGTCCGAAAGACCACAAAGGCTTGCGGGCAATACTGTCAAGCATAGGTGCCGGAATAGAACGCGGAAAACGGCTCTCTGACAGGGCGATCAACCCTTTCAGAACAACAGTAAAATCCCTTTTTTGTTCCTGACTCGGGAAACCGACAGGAATAACCCTTGTCATATCTGTCGTACCGCTCAGATACTGGCCTCCTGTATCGATCAATAACAGGCCATCTCCGTCAATAAAAGAAAATGCCTCTTCAGTTGCCTGATAATGAGGCAAAGCCGCATTGGCATTAAAACCAGCAATTGTTCCAAAACTGGGAGAAACATAATGAGTGCGGACAGATCTGAGTACTTCTATTTTTTCTGAAATTGTCAATTCAGATATCCGGTCATTGTTTCCAATGCCTGACTGTGCGTCAAACCATGCCTGGAATTCACAAAATGCCGCACCGTCTTCCAGCATGGTCTTGCGGATATGTTCTATTTCTTTTGGTGATTTTCTTGACTTGAAAAGCACAGTCGGATTGATACTTTCGATTTTCCTGACGCCCGCTCCAACAACTTCGGCCATCGCATAAGCCGTTCTGCGCGGATCATACAACAAGGATGCACCGGAAGGCAGCTGGCGCAAACAATCGGCAGCGGTTTCATAAGGCTTGATATGAACTCCATCTTCTTCAAGTATCCTTACCAGATCGGCCGGTATTTTCTCACAGTCAACCATCAAAAAAACGGTTTCGTGACCAATCAGCAAATACGAAACAAACACCGGATTGAATTCAATATCGGAACCTCTCAAATTAAGTGTCCATGCAATATCGTCCAGTGTCGAAACAAAATACCAGTCTGCTCGCCGGATTTTCATTTCCGAACGAACCTGGTCAATTTTCTCCAGTCTGGACAAACCGACAAATTCGGATTTGTGTTCAAAAACAGGTTTCAAAGGTATCCGTGGCCTGTCTTTCCAGACCAATGAAACCGGATCAGTATCCGTTTTGAAAACAAATTTTTTTGTTTCCAGTGCATTTTTAAGCAAACGTCCCTGATTCAGGGAAATCAGATAACCATCAATACCGACAACACTTCCTTCGGGAAAATTTCCGGTTATCCATTCGACATAAGGTATATTACTGCCTCCTTCCACTTTGCACATATCGATTCCGGTACCTTCCAGTTGTCTGGCTGCCTGAGACCAATACCGGCTATCGACCCAAAGCGATGCCCGATCGTGACCAACGACAAGTGTGCCCGCTGAACCGGTAAATCCTGAAAACCATTCCCTGCTACGCCAGTGATCCGGCAAATATTCCGACAAATGCGGGTCCGAAGTGGGAATAATCAGAATGTCAACTGATTGACATTGCATTGCCGTCCGAAGCGCAAACAGGCGCCCGCAGATCATATCATTCTGTCTGAAACTGTCTTTCATGTCGTTCTTTCGATAAGTGAAGCCACGAATTTGTATTTTAGCGAATGCATGACACAGTACAACCGAACGGAAACGGAAAGGCATTTTCAATTGTCAAAATCATGAGTTCTGTCATATAGTCACACTAATCCCTTCAAAATCAAGAAATCGGAAATAACATGCCAGAATCGATAAATGAAAAAGCACGTGAAATTCTGAAAAATTCCGAGCAAATTTATTCTCCTGAACAGGTTCAGAAAACCATAGTGGAACTGGCATCGGAATTGAATCGTGATTTCGGATCGCCAGATCAGACACCGCCACTCGTCATGAGTGTCATGGGAGGTGCTGCCATTTTTACCGGACAACTGCTTCCCCATCTGACATTTCCGCTGGAATTCGATTTCATACATGTTTCACGTTACGGTAACGACGAGCATGGCGGAGAATTTATCTGGAAAGTCATTCCACGACAAAACGTCATCAATCGGATTGTCATTATACTGGACGACATTCTGGATGAAGGACAAACCCTGTTGCACGTCCGTGAAAAACTGCTGGATATGGGAGCTGCCAGAGTTGTTCTGGTAGCATTTGCCGAGAAAAATACCGGAGCGACAAAACCTGTCAAAGCCGATTACATCGGACTCACAGTACCCGGCCAGTTTGTGATCGGCTTTGGCATGGATATCGAAGGATTCTGGAGAAATCTTCCGGATATACGGGTATTAAAGAAAATATAACTTGTTGTTTTAAAATGTTTTTCAGAAAAATCAGGAAACTGGCCTGATTTTTTGAATAAGACCGTCCAGTACATCCAAATCGGAAAAATCGATAATCAGTTGTCCTTTTCCTTTTGAACCCAACCTGAAACTGACCTTGGTCGCAAGCAAATCTGAAAGTTCTTCCTCGAGCTGGACAAGATCAGCCGATTTTTCCCTTGCGATTTTTTTGGCAGTATTTCTATCGTTCAATTCCTGCGCAACGAGCCGCTCTGCTTCCCGTACAGACATTCGTTTTGCCACTATCTGGGTAGCCAGAGCAATCTGGGTCGCACCATCGACGGCCAATAATGCCCTTGCATGTCCCATATCGATATCACCGGCTACAAGCATGGTCTGGACTGGTCTGGCCAGGTTCAACAGACGCAACAGGTTGGTTACAGCACTCCTGGAGCGTCCTACAGCCGAAGCTGCCTGTTCATGAGTAAAATTGAAGTCTGTTATCAACCGATGAATACCTTGTGCTTCTTCGAGTGGATTGAGATCCTCTCGTTGCATGTTTTCGATCAGAGCCATAGCGGCGGCAGTCCGATCATCAACATTTTTCACGATAACAGGCATTTCCTGAAGGCCAGCTATCCGGGCAGCCCGAAAACGGCGTTCTCCTGCAATGATTTCATAAACTTTCTGACCATCCCCGTCATCAATCGGTCGTACCAGAATCGGTTGCATGACACCCTGTTCCCGGATAGATTGGGCCAGTTCATTCAAAGCACCCTCATCCATGCGCGTTCTCGGCTGATATTTTCCCGCTTTCAACCGGAATATCGGCAAAGTGGAAACCGGTGATTCGGCAGAGAAATCGGGAGTGGATCCCAACAACACTTCCAGCCCACGTCCCAAACCCTTTTTCTTTCTTGCAGTCATTTCGCTCATTTTGCCTGTATGCGCTTTTATATGATTAATACCGGCCCTTCAGCCATTCCAGCATTTCTTTCGAAAAATTCAGGTATGCCTGGGCTCCTCTGGATGAGGGATCGAAATCGATTCCCGGCAACCCATAAGAAGGTGCTTCAGCCAACCTGACATTTCTCGGAATTACGGTTTTGAAAACCTTGTCTCCGAAATGTCTTTCCAGCTGGTCAGAAACATGCTGTGACAGCGTTGCCCTCTTATCGAACATGACTCGCAAAAGGCCTATAATTTTCAGATTCCTGTTCAGATTGGCATAAACATGCTTGATGGTATTGACCAGATCGGACAACCCCTCGAGTGCGTAATATTCACATTGCATGGGGATGATCACTCCATCCGCGGAACTGAAAGCATTCAGTGTCAAAAGAGACAAGGCGGGTGGACAATCGATAAGAATGAAATCATACTGATCCCTGACAGAATCCAGTGCTTCCTTCAGGCGCTTTTCACGACGATCAATATCAACCATCTCTACTTCAGCCCCTGACAATTCGCGGTTGGCGGGAAGAACTTCATAATGTCCGGTTGAAGCTTTCTGTACGATATCTTTTATATCGGACAACCCCAACAATACTTCGTATACGGATGCATCCAGTTCCGACTTCTGGATGCCGCTTCCCATTGTTGCATTTCCCTGGGGATCCAGATCGACAAGAAGAACTTTCCGGTCCAGTCTTGCAAGACCTGCAGCCAAATTGACAGTCGTAGTCGTTTTGCCGACTCCTCCCTTCTGATTGGCAATGCAAAATACGATGGCCATAAAATATCTTATTTATGAACAGATCAAGTTTATCAATCAACGGTAGTTCCGGCACTTTCAATTATTATCAAATGCCTTTGCGCGTCCAGTTGGGGGACTTTCAACGGTTGAATCCGGCTGACTTTCCAGCCCGAATCTAGATTACCTATTTCATCAAATGGAATCAATCCCTTCATGGCATAAAATTTCCCGTTCTCTTTCAACAAGTGACAAGCGAGACCCACAAAATCAGATAAACTTGAAAATGCTCTGGAAATAATTGCATCAAATTTATCTTCCACTGACAATTTCTCAACTCTGCCCGAATAAACAGTCACGTTATCCAATTCCAATTCAATCCTGACCTGATTGATGAACGCTGTTTTCTTCTGTACAACATCAATCATGGATACTCTCTTGTCCGGATAAACCGTCGCAAGAACCAATCCTGGCAGACCGGCACCGGATCCCACATCAAGAATATTCTCACAGGTCGAAAGACAGGCAGCAACTGAAAGCGAATCCAGCAAATGATACGTCAGCATGGAATAAATATCCCTGATCGCTGTCAGGTTATATGTTGAATTCCATTTTCCCAACAGAAACAGAAAATCAACCAGTTTGCCAAGCTGTATGTCATCCAGCAGAATACCCAGTTCTTTTATTCCGGATTTCAGGCGAAATTCGACTTCGGCCCGCTCCACTGTTATGATATTTTTTCTCGACATGATTCACTCGTGAGTCTCGGCAAAATCAACCAGTCCCTGCTTTTTCAGATAAATAAGCAACAATGAAATAGCTGCCGGCGTCACTCCGGAAATTCTGGAAGCCTGTCCCAACGTTTCCGGTTTCTGCTTGTCCAGTTTCTGACGAACTTCAATGGATAATGCATTCACTTCTGAATAATCCATATTCGCGGGCAATCTCAAATTTTCGTAATATTGCTGTCTTCTCACTTCACGGGTCTGCCTTTCAATATAGCCGGCATACTTGATCTGTATTTCAACCTGTTCCCTGACCTGCTTGTCCAGTTCTTTTTCCGTCCTCCAGTTGCCACCTGAAACTGAAGTCAGACTGGCCAGACTATCATAACTGACATCCGGTCGTTTCAGTAAATCGGCAAGACAGTATTCCCTTTCTATTTCCTTGCCAATAACCCTTTCAGCTTCCTTCACAGGCAACATCGAAGGATGAATCCATGTGGATTTCATGCGTTCCATTTCCCTAGCGATATTTTCCCTCTTTTTTTCAAATGCGATCCACTGTTCCTCACTGACACACCCCATCTTGTAACCTGTCTCAGTCAATCGCATATCCGCGTTATCCTCACGCAAACTCAACCGATACTCCGCCCTGCTGGTAAACATCCGATAAGGTTCATTGACTCCCTGCGTAACCAGATCATCCACCATCACACCGAGATATGCCTCACTCCGTTTCGGAATCCATGCTGCTTCACCGGATACATAACGGGCAGCATTGATACCTGCCAGCAACCCCTGTGCGGCAGCCTCCTCATAACCTGTCGTACCGTTTATTTGGCCAGCAAAGAAAAGTCCCTCTATCTGACGGGTTTCCAGCGAAGACTTCAGACAACGAGGATCGAAAAAATCATACTCAATGGCATAGCCGGGCCTCAGAATATGAGCATTTTCAAGTCCAGAAATAGATTGAACCAATTTGATTTGAATATCAAAGGGCAAACTGGTGGAAATGCCGTTTGGATAATATTCATGGGTTTTCAAGCCTTCCGGTTCAAGAAATATCTGATGGGAATTCCTGTCCGAGAAACGATGAATCTTGTCCTCTATAGATGGGCAATAACGTGGACCGATCCCTTCAATTATTCCGGTAAACAATGGACTTCTGTCCAGACCCGACCGGATGATATCGTGCGTTTCAATATTGGTATTGGTAATCCAGCACGGTAATTGTTCAGGATGCATGGAAGCATTCCCTCTCAATGAAAAAACCGGAATCGGGTCGAAATCACCCAACTGTTTTTTCATCACAGAAAAATCGATCGTTCTGCCATCTATCCTTGGCGGAGTACCTGTTTTCAAGCGCCCTTGCGGTAAATTGAGTTCTTTAAGACAATCCGACAAGGCAATAGCAGGAACATCTCCGGAACGTCCCCCGGAATACGAATTCAAGCCGACAAATATTTTCCCATCAAGGAATGTTCCGGCAGTCAACACGACAGCGGATGAACGGAATTCCACTCCTCCCTGAGTCCTGACACCCGCTATACGTCCCTGTTCTATAACTAGCTCATCTACCTGCTGTTGAAAAAGAGACAGATTTTCCTGATTTTCCAACTGAAACCGAATGGCCTGTCTGTACAACACCCTGTCGATTTGGGCACGCGTTGCTCTGACTGCAGGTCCTTTGGATGAATTCAATACCCTGAATTGTATACCGGCACAATCAGCAGCCAAAGCCATTGCCCCACCCAACGCATCAATTTCCCTGACAAGATGACTTTTTCCTATACCTCCTATAGAAGGATTACAAGACAACTGTCCAAGAGTTTCAAAATTATGCGTTATCAGTAACGTTTTTTGACCCATTCTTGCAGCAACCAGAGCTGCTTCGGTACCGGCGTGGCCACCACCGACAACGATAACATCAAAGTGAATTGAATAAAGCATCATTCAAGATCAGTTAAAAAGTACTTAACCAACATATGTTTCACGTGAAACATGTTAGAAATAAACAGGAAGGTATTTTAGTGCGTTTCCATAAAAAAAAGTATTTTGAAACAACTATTTATTTCAAATATTCCAAAACGCAACAAAAAATCATTAAAATATGTGGATAAATTTGTTGATAAGTTGTGGGTCAGGTGGGTACAACATACTTTATCCAAAAGCCCAAAAAAATATACAAAATATATACTCGACTTATCCCAAAAGTTAATTTTTTATAACATATTGATTTTAAATAAATTATAATACTTATTCACAAACCTGTTCTTGCTTATTATTCCTATGTATATATCTGAATAATTAAGTGAAAAAACAGCTTGTCGTCACCCGGCAGGCATTTCCGATCTGACAGCTACATCTGCTAGAATGACGTACCTGCCTACAATTTATCTTTTACATTGAAGAAAACAGAAGAAATGAATTCTCAAGACCAAAAAAAAGAGCTTCTGAAGAAAAATGCTCTGGCTTTCCACCGTTTTCCGATTCCCGGAAAAATCAGCGTCGAACCAACCAAACAGGTCAGAGACCAGAATGAACTGGCCTTGGCATACACACCGGGTGTAGCCTGTGCATGTCAGGAAATACATGCCAATCCGGAAGATGCCTATACCTACACAACAAAAGGAAATCTGGTAGCTGTCATATCCAACGGAACAGCTGTTCTCGGACTGGGAAATATCGGAGCGCAAGCTTCCAAACCTGTCATGGAAGGCAAAGGTGTTCTGTTCAAGAAATTTGCAGGCATCAACGTTTTTGACCTCGAAATCAACGAACTGGATCCGGACAAACTTTGCGACATCATTGCTTCCCTCGAACCGACATTCGGCGGTATCAATCTGGAAGACATCCGTGCACCCGAATGCTTCTATATTGAAAGAAAACTTCGCGAAAGAATGAACATCCCTGTTTTCCATGATGATCAGCATGGAACGGCCGTCATTGTCGGGGCAGCGATCCTGAATGCCTTGAAAGTTGTCGGCAAGGATATCAAGGATTGCAAGATGGTTGTGTCGGGTGCTGGTGCTGGTGCACTGGGTTGTCTGGAATTGCTGGTTGATCTGGGATTCCCGCTCAAAAATATCTGGGTTACCGATATCAAGGGAGTTGTCTACAAGGGCCGCAAGGAACTGATGGATCCGGACAAGGAAATATATGCACAGGACACTTCTGCACGTACCTTGATGGATGTTATTCCCGATGCGGATATTTTCCTGGGACTTTCCGCCGGAAATATCCTGAAACCGGAAATGGTTCTGAAAATGGCAAAAAATCCGATTATTTTTGCCATGGCCAATCCAATCCCTGAAATCCTGCCGGAAGTTGCGCATGCAACACGTGATGACGCTATTGTCGGTACAGGTCGCTCTGATTACCCGAATCAGGTCAATAATTCCATGTGTTTCCCGTATTTGTTCAGAGGTGCTCTGGATTGCCGGGCTAAAACGATCAATCGTGAAATGGAACTGGCAGCAGTTCGTGCCATTGCCAGCCTGGCTGAAATGGAATGTCCTCCTGAAATTGAGGCAATGTACGGTAAAAAATACACTTTCGGTCGTGATTACCTGTTGCCATTCCAGTTCGATCCTCGCCTGTTATGGACTGTTGCTCCTGCCGTTGCTCAGGCTGCAATGGATTCGGGAGTCGCACAGGCACCGATTACCGACATGGAAGCTTATCGCCAAAAACTCAAGGATTCCATGAAGTAATGGCAATGGCCTGATGAAAAAAAACCGTGCACTCATGCACGGTTTTTTTGTCTGGTTGTTTTTACTTCAGTTTCCAGTCCAGAAATTCACCTGCCATAAGAGGAACTACCCGATCTTTTCCGAAAGGCAGTTCTTCAGAAATTTGCCATTTTTCCTTTACCAGAGTTATTTTGTTTCTGTTGACTGGCAAATTGTAGAATTTGGGGCCGTTGATACTGGTGAACCATTCCAGTTTGTCCAGTTGTCCAGCTTCCTGGAAAGCTTTTACATAGAGTTCGATGGCGTGGGATGCCGTATAACAGCCCGCGCATCCGCATGAACTTTCCTTGGTATTCCTTGCATGGGGTGCTGAATCAGTGCCTGCGAAAAAACGCGCATTTTTACAGGTAACGGCTTTGATCAATGCCTGTCTGTTTTCTTCCCGTTTCAGAATGGGTAAACAGTAATAGTGTGGGCGAATACCGCCTGCAAACAGGCTGTTCCGGTTGAACAGCAAATGATGTGGTGTGACAGTTGCACCAATATAGCCGTCGGCTTCCGTCACATACTCGGCGGCTGCCTTAGTGGTGATATGTTCGAAAACAATTTTGAGATTCGGAAGTTTTTTTCGAAGAGGTATTAGCACCTTGTCGATAAAAACAGCTTCCCTGTCGAATATATCGATCTCCGGATCGGTTACTTCTCCATGTATCAGGAGCGGGATTCCCTGTTTTTGCATTTCTTCCAGTGTCTTGATACAGTTATCCAGGGATGTGACTCCGGCATCGGAATTGGTCGTCGCACCTGCAGGATAAAGTTTCACACCGTGGACAATTCCACTTTCCCTGGCATGCCTTATTTCTTCCGGTTGCGTATTGTCGGTAAGATATAGTGTCATGAGCGGTTCGAATTCCGCTCCTTTGGGAAGAGCATTGAGTATTCGCTGGCGATAGTTGATAGCGTCTTTTGTTGTTACAATGGGAGGACGCAGATTGGGCATGATAATAGCCCGCCCGAATTGTTTTGCGGCTTGGGGTACGGTTGAATCGAGGACATCTCCATCTCTGAGATGAAGATGCCAGTCATCCGGTTGAATGATCGACAGTGATTGGGAATCTGATTGCGGCATAATAAAAGTCTCGCTTTCTGAAAATTCCATTTTATTTTATTTGGCGTTTTTATTCAGATTTTTTGCAGGACATGAAAATGACGGATCGTATATCAGATGTTGTGACCAGGGCCGGTGATACAGGAGAAACAGGCCTTGCTGATGGAAGCCGCATCTCGAAAGGCAGCTCGAGGATCAATGCCATTGGTGACATTGATGAATTGAATTCGGTTATCGGTGTGGTGATGTCGGAAACGGTTTTCAAAGACATTTATACCGACTTGATCCCGATTCAGAATGAATTATTCAGTGTGGGAGCTGAGCTGGCCGGGGCGGCGCCTGAAAGTTTTTTTCTCGATGAAAAACATGTCGAGCGTATTGAAAGACACATCCGGTCTGTGAATGACGGATTGTCTCCACTGAAAGAATTCATATTGCCTGGTGGATCCAGATGTGCCGCCCTGCTGCATCTGGCGAGGAGTGTGTGTCGGCGTGCGGAACGAAGTGTCGTGGTTCTTTCCGGAGAAGATGAAATATCACCTGTATTGATAAAGTATCTTAACCGTTTGTCTGATTTTCTCTTCGTTTATGCACGGTTGGCCAATCAATTGGCCAACCGTCCTGATATTTACTGGGAAAAGTAGGTATTATTTGGATCGTTTATCGAATTCAATACAGGCATACGCAGAATGATTATGGATTGATTCGAAATTTTCCGCTTCAAGAGTGTATGACATGATCCTTTCGTCCCTGTTCAGCATACAGGCGACATCGCGTACGAGGTCTTCAACAAATTTCGGATTGTCGTAAGCGTGTTCCGTGACATATTTTTCGTCCGGACGTTTCAACAGGCCGAATAATTCACAAGAAGCCTGTGCCTCGATACGGGTTATCAATTCTTCTACAGGAAGATCATTCTTCAAAAGGGCTTTGACGGTAATATGGGACCTCTGGTTATGAGCACCATAAGCCGAGATTTCCTTGGAACACGGACAAAGGCTTGTGACCGGAACAAGTACTTTGAGAGTCGTTTCGATGACGCCTTCTTTCATTTCACCGATAAAGCCGACTTCATAATCCATCAGACTTTTGACTCCTGAAACGGGGGCGGCTTTCGTCATGAAAAATGGGAACGAAAGTTCGATACATCCGGATTCTGCATCCAGAAGTTTCAGCATGTCACGGATCAGTTGGTTGAAAACTTCAGTATTGAGCGGTTCGGAATCGGAACCTGTAAATTCTTCAAGAAGAGCGATGAAACGGGACATATGAGTGCCTTTTTTCTGATCCGGCAAACGTACGTACATGTTCCATGTGCCAACGGATGACTGTATTCCGTTTTTGGTCTGTATTCTTAAAGGATGACGGACTCCCTTGACACCTACCTTCTGTATGGCTATATGTCTGGTATCCAGGGTGCTTTGAACGTCCGGAATGGAAAGGGTATCAGAATTCATTTTCGTAGCCGATGGACTGATTGTTGTATGGGTGTTTGAGCAGTCATCCCAGTTGTAATCAAAAGAATGGGTGTCTCTGAAATTCATTGTCTAACCTTAAAAAGCACAATACAGGAAATTACCGGATGCTGCAGGTATCGGCAGACTTTCCGAAGCGTTCCTGGATTGACGTAATAATGCCATTTTTATCGAGTTTGTGCATGGCGAGTAACTGGCTGACATCGCCATGATCTATGAATTTGTCCGGCAGGCCAAGCAAAAGAACCGGGTTTGCCATTTTTTCTTCTGCCAGTGCTTCCATAACGGCAGATCCGGCGCCTCCTGAAACCGTTCCTTCCTCGACAGTGACCAGTGCGTGATGCGTTTGTGCCATTTCGAGAATGAGATTTTTGTCAATGGGTTTGACGAAACGCATATTGACGACTGTTGCATTTATCGATTCTCCGGCAGCAAGGCTGGGGGCAACCATCGTACCAAAAGCCAGGATAGCGATGTTTTTTCCGTTTCTGAGAACTTTTCCTTTCCCGATTGGCAAAGAATCGAATGTTTTTTCGACAGGTGCTCCGATACCGGCTCCACGGGGATAACGTACAGCGGCGGGTCCCTTGTAAAGAAAAGCGGTTGTCAGCATCTGGCGTGACTCGTTTTCATTACTTGGTGCCATGATAACCATATTCGGAATACATCTCAAATATGCCATATCATAGTTTCCGGCATGAGTGGCGCCGTCGGCACCGACCAGACCCGAGCGGTCTAACGCGAATGTCACATCAAGATTTTGCAAGGCCACATCGTGAATGAGCTGGTCGTAAGCTCTTTGCAGAAAGGTCGAATAGATTGCGACGATCGGTTTGAATCCTTCACAGGCCAGTCCGGCGGCAAATGTAACGGCATGTTGCTCTGCAATACCCACATCGAAAAAACGATCCGGATAATCTTTTGCAAATTGAACCATTCCCGATCCTTCGCGCATGGCCGGGGTGATTCCGATCAGTTTGCTGTCGGTCGCGGCCATATCGCACAGCCAGTTACCGAAGATATCGGCATAAGTCGGTTTCAAGCCGGTCGGTGGTTTTATCCCTTCTTCCGGACTGAACTTTCCGAGACCGTGGTACAGGACAGGATCCGCTTCAGCCAGTTTGTAGCCATGTCCTTTTTTGGTAACGATATGAAGGAACTGGGGGCCTGTACGCTGTTTCAGGTTTTTCAAAGTCGAAACCAGCAATTCCACATCATGACCATCAATGGGTCCTACATAGTTGAATCCGAATTCCTCGAAAAGAGTTGCCGGCGCGATCAGTCCTTTTGCATGTTCTTCGAACCGCCTGGCAATTTCGAGTATGGGGCCACGCAGAACGGTTTTTCCAACATTTTTTGCCGTAGCATAAAACTTGCCGGACATTAACCGGGCAAAATAACGGTTCAGAGCACCGACCGGTGGCGAGATGGACATATCATTGTCGTTCAGAATGACGAGCAGTTTGATGTCATCATATATTCCGACATTGTTCATGGCCTCGAATGCCATTCCTCCTGTAATGGCCCCGTCGCCGATTACTGCAATCGAAGTATAGTTTTCGTTTTTCAGCTTCGCGGCCAGAGCCATGCCAAGTGCTGCGGAGATGGATGTCGACGAATGGGCCGTTCCGAAAGAGTCGTATTCACTTTCCTCTCTTTTCGGAAAGCCTGACATGCCATCCAATTGGCGCAATGTTTTCATCCGGTCTCTTCTGCCGGTCAGTATCTTGTGTGCATAACTCTGGTGACCGACATCCCAGATCAGCCGGTCAGCCGGCGTATCGAATACATAATGCAAAGCGATAGCCAATTCCACAGTGCCCAGATTGGACGAAAGATGACCGCCCGTTTTCGAGACGGACTGGACAATGTAATCGCGCAATTCGGCAGCTAGTTCTTCAAGGACGGAACACGGCAGCTTTTTAAGATCTGCCGGGCTGTTTATGGTATTCAGCAATTTCATTATTTTTTCCGGTATACAACCAGGTCGGCAAGTTCTCTCAAATAATCCGCTTTTTTACCAAATGGTTCCAATACATCATGAGCCTGGCGACGTAGCTGTTCGGCCAGTTTTTTCGAGTTTTCAATACCCAGCAATGAAACGTACGTCGGCTTGTGATTCATGAGATCTTTTCCGGGAGTTTTTCCCAGCATTTCCGGATCGGCTGTCACATCCAGAATATCGTCAACGACCTGAAATGCGAGACCGGCTGCCTTTGCGTATTCTTCCAGTGCCCGGTTTTCTTCGGGAGACGGTATTTTTGCAGACAGTGCTCCAAGCATGACTGATGCTTTGAGAAGCGCTCCTGTCTTTAAGCGATGCATCTGTTCAAGCTGTCCGATGGTAAGCTGTTTGCCGATGCTGTCCAGATCGATCGCCTGCCCTCCGCACATTCCCAGAGATCCGGCTGCCCCAGAGAGAATCTGATACCGTTTTACAGCCAGCACTGCATCATCGTTCACATTTGACAAAACGACAAAAGCCTGTGCCTGAAGAGCGTCTCCGGCAAGCAAGGCCATTGCTTCGCCGAACTGGACATGAACAGTCGGTTTACCCCTTCTCAGGACATCATTGTCCATACACGGCATGTCATCGTGAATCAGGGAATAGGCATGAATCATCTCGACAGCCGAAGCAACCTGTGCCATAACGGATGTCTTGGCACCGAACAGTGTTCCTGTCGCAAATACCAGTAACGGGCGAATTCTTTTGCCTCCATCCAGAACGGCATAACGCATGGCTTCGTGTAATCGTTGCGGAGTCCGGTTTTCCGAAGGCAGCAGTTCGGAAAGTTTTTTTTCGACACAGGATTGTACCGAACGCATCCAGATGTCAAATGATTCAGTCATGGTCGACTCCGTTCTGGTCTTCGGGAGAAAAAGGTTTCAGCAGTTCTCCATCCAGTATCTGCACCTGTCTTTCAACTTTATCCAGTTGTGCTGTACAGAATCTGATCAGCTCAACTCCCCTTTTGTATGCATCGATAGACGATTCCAGTGAAAGTTCGCCTGCTTCCAGTTTGGTTACCAGTTGACCCAGTTCGGCAAGAGCTTGTTCGAAGGAAAGAGGTTTTTTATCGCAATCATCATTAGACATAAGGAACAAACATCCGCAGGTTTATTATGAAGAAGGTGTAAAATTCAATGAAAATAAGACTTTATTATTTTTTGATCCAAGTCCGACATTATACGCCATGAGCAGTTGGGACATGTTTTTCGATGGGCAGGATTCCGGACTCTTTTCTGGTGCATCATTTGGAGTGGACTTTTCGGATTTTGTTGTTAATATCATTGCTGCTGTTGCCGGATTCCCGGTTTTTTGGACAGGTTTTTAAATGCAATCTCTCTGGATGCTTTTCGCGACGTTTCTTTTTTCCTTGATGGGAGTTTGCGTAAAACTGGTATCCGAAGACTATTCGACACCTGAAATCGTTATGTACAGAAGTCTGATCGGTGCGATTTTTCTCGGTTGCATGGTCGGTGTCAGAGGAGGTTCATTCAAGACAGCTTATCCTTTCCAGCATTTGTGGCGAGGTGTCGTCGGCGCCACTGCTTTTGGCTTATGGTTTTTTTCGTTCAGGGGACTGCCGCTTGCGACCGCCATGACGTTAAATTACATGTCGCCTATCTGGATTGCCGGCATCTTGTTCGGCATCGGTCTGTATCACGGGAAGGTCCGGTTTGAGTGGAAACTGGTTTGTGCCATTGTTGCCAGCTTTGCGGGTGTCATTCTGTTATTGCAGCCGACGATCAATGCGAATCAGTGGCAGTCCGGAATGATCGCTCTCGTATCCGGTGTACTGGCTGCCCTGGCTTATCTTCAGGTAAGGCATCTGGGAGATCTCGGTGAACCGGAATATCGTGTTGTCTTTTATTTTTGTATGATCGGGACAATGGGGGGCGCTATTATTTCAGTAGTATGTGCACACCTGCCGGGAAGTGACGGAATTGCATTTCACAGCCACAGCATCAAAGGTATTGTGTTGCTGACATTGATAGGGATTTTTGCGGCAGTCGGTCAAATGGCCATGACACGTGCCTATCATTTGGGAAAAACGCTGGTTACCGCGAATCTGCAATATTCAGGTATTGTTTTTTCCAGCATATGGGGAATTCTGGTATGGGAAGATTTCCTTGGATGGGTGGGTTGGCTGGGTATCGTTGTCATTTTGGGCAGTGGTATTTCGACGACTTTTTTCGATGTCCGCCGCAAAATGGCTTCTACTCTGGAAGCTTACGAAAAAGCCAGAAAAACGTTGTCGCAAAAAACAGGATGAAAACAGATCAGTGTGCTTCATCCCAGTTTTTCCCGAATCCGACTTCCGCAATCAACGGCACTTTTAATCGGGCAACACTTCCCATCAGTTCCGGCAATTTTTTTCTGACAATATCCAGTTCCTTATCAGGAACTTCCAGAACCAGCTCATCGTGAACCTGCATGATCAGTTTCGATTCAAGCTGTTCGTTTTCCAGCCAGTTTTCCACTTCGATCATCGATAGTTTGATGATGTCTGCCGCCGTTCCCTGCATAGGAGCATTGATAGCCGCCCGTTCTGCTGCCTGACGACGGGGGCCGTTTGGTGAATTGATTTCAGGAAGCCAGAGTCTTCTGCCGAAAACGGTTTCAACATATCCCTGTTCTCTGGCCATTGTGCGGATGTTGTCCATATATTGTGCGACACCCGGATAGCGCTGAAAATAACGGTCAATGTAATTTTTTGCATCGGTTCGGCTGATTCCCAGATTGGATGCAACGCCGAAAGCGCTCATGCCATAGATCAGGCCGAAATTGATGACTTTGGCGTAACGTCTCTGTTCCGGATTGACTTCCAAAGGAGTGATGTCGAACAGTTCCGACGCTGTTGCACGATGGACATCCTGTCCGTCGTGAAAAGCCTTGAGCAGGCTTGAATCTTCCGACAGATGAGCCATGATTCTCAGTTCGATCTGGGAATAATCGGCTGAGACAATATAACTTCCCGCCGGGGCGATGAAAGCTTCCCTGATTCTTCTTCCCTCTTCTGTTTTTACCGGAATGTTCTGGAGATTGGGATCGCTGGATGCCAGACGTCCGGTGACGGCAACTGCTTGCGCATAGTTGGTATGAACTCTTCCTGTTTCGGCATTGATCATTCTGGGCAGCTTGTCTGTATAAGTCGATTTCAGTTTCGACATGCCACGATAATCCAGAATAATTTTTGGCAAGGGATAATCAAGCGACAGTTTTTCAAGAACTTCTTCACTGGTGGAAGGCGCACCGGACGGTGTCTTTTTGATCATTGGAAGTCCCAGTTTGTCAAAAAGAATTTCAGCCAGCTGTTTCGGTGAATTCAGGTTGAATGCCTGTTCTGCGGCCCGATATGCGCTTTTTTCCAGTTCGTCCATTTTGGTTCCGAGTTCCGAAGATTGTCCTAAAAGACGTTCTGGATCAATAAGGACACCATTACGCTCCATTTTTTGCAAGACAACGAGAGTCGGTATTTCGATTTTTTCGTAAATGAAACGTAATCCCTCGTTTTTTTCGATTTGTGGCCACATTTTTTTGTGGAGCTGTAGTGTAACGTCAGCATCCTCCGCCGCATATTCTGTTGCGCAATCCAGTTCAATCTGATCGAAACCGATTTGTGAAGCGCCTTTGCCACAAATTTCTTCATAGCTGATCGGTTTATGTTCGAGTAACCGCTCAGACAGGCTGTCCATATCATGATGCCTGTGCGATTCCAGTACATAGGATTCAAGCAAAGTATCATGCTCGATCCCCTGGAGGTGAATGTCGTAATTGGCGAAAATATGACAGTCATATTTCAGATTCTGGCCAACTTTCTTTTTGCAGGGATTTTCAAGCCAGTTTTTCAGTTTTCCCAGAACATAATCAACGGGCAATTGTTCGACAGGTTCAATCGTACGGTGGGCGAGCGGAATATAGGCCGCAAGACCTGGTTCGACGGAAAGGGAAATTCCGACCAATCTGGCTTTCATGGAATCCAGGGAAGTCGTTTCCGTGTCCAACGAAGTCAGTTCGGCCCGATCGATTTTACGAAGCCAGTTATCAAGCTGTTTTTCGGTCAGTACCGTTTCATATTTTTGTTTTCCGACAAATTCACCTTGCTGGAAAGCAGGTTCATTGAATAATCCAAACTGGTTCTTGTCGTCGTTTTTTTCCTGGGAAGTAGCATTCAGTTCCCTTAACCAGCTTTTGAATCCATAACGTTCATAGGCTTTTCTCAAACCGGCAATATCTTCGGGTTTTTTGACGAGCGTTTCATTGATTGACTTGAATTGACCGCTCAAATCGCAATCTGTCCGGATGGTTATCAGTTTTCTTGCCTGGGGAAGCCAATCGAGAGACTTGCGCAGATTATCGCCGGCTGTTCCTTTGATCGTGCCCGCATTTTCGATGACACCATCCAGGGAACCGTATTGAGCGAGCCATTTGACAGCCGTTTTCGGACCTACTTTACTGACGCCTGGAATATTGTCCGATGTATCGCCGATCAAAGAGAGGTAATCAATTATCCGTTCCGGAGGAACACCGAATTTCCTGATGACTCCTTCCGTATCCATCACTTCGTTGTTCATGGTATTGACCAGCATGACATGATCTTTTACCAGCTGGGACATATCCTTGTCACCTGTCGAAACGACGATATCAAATCCTTCTTTGCCGGCGATGGTGACAAGGGTTCCTATGACATCGTCTGCCTCGATACCCTCGACAGACAAAACCGGCCAGCCGAGCATTCTGACCAATTCATGGATGGGTGCGGTCTGTTTGACCAGATCGTCTGGCATGGCAGAACGGTTTGCCTTGTATTCCTGATAAAGATCATTACGGAAAGTCTTGCCTTTCGCGTCGAATATACAGGCAACGTAGGCTGTGGGATAATCCTTCTGCAAACGGTGCAGCATATTCAGAAAACCATAGATGGCTCCAGTCGGTTCGTCTTCGGCATTGCGCAAATCCGGCAAGGCATGATAAGCGCGATAAAGGTAACTGGATCCATCGACTAATAATAAAAGTTTGTTCATATGGAAGAAAACGCAAAAAGCGTGCTCAAATTGCACGAAATCACCGACGTCAATTACGCAACGATTCTCAAAGCCAGAGAATCCTGGAGCATGTTCTCCATTATGTCAGAATTTATCGAATTGACCGAACGTCTTTCCGAAATAAATCCGGCTGTCACCATTTTCGGTTCCGCGCGTGTACACCCGGACAGTCCCTACTATATTCAATGTATGGAACTGGCAAGACGTCTGTCCGATGCCGGTTTTGCCGTCATATCCGGCGGCGGTCCCGGCATCATGGCTGCGGCGAATCGTGGTGCCTATGAGGGGAAATCACTTTCTGTCGGACTGAACATCGAGTTGCCCCATGAACAGGCACCGAATCGCTGGCAGGATGTTTCCTTGAATTTCAGACATTTCTTTGCCAGGAAAGTGGCTTTTGCCAAATATGCCGATGCGTTTGTACTGTTTCCAGGGGGATTCGGGACGCTCGACGAAATGAGTGAAGTGCTGACTTTGATCCAGACCGGAAAATCACGTCGGATTCCTGTCATTCTGGTCGGCAGCAAGTTCTGGAAAGGATTTATCAACTGGCTGGAACATTCCTTGCTGGCTGAAGGAATGGTCAACAAGGAGGACATCGAATTGATGCAGATAATTGATGAAACCGACAAGGTACTGGAAGCGATTTTTTCATTTTATGAAAAACGTTCAACAGGCCCTTCGGAGGAAGAAAGACAGAAAATGCTGTACCTGTAAACCTGATCCGTTTGTTACAATAACTTATCCATTCACTTTATTGGCGCCAACCACCATGCAATCATTTTTTCATTTCAGAAAAACCATAGCGCTAGCTGCTTTGGCGGTTACGTCCGTGGCAATGGGACAGGATGTGCAACAGTCACCTCAGGTACAGGAACTTGAAGTGATCGATGAAGTCGATCAGCCTGCCATCACTATCCGCAAACCGGATATGACAGGTGAAATTACGGAAAAGCGCCAGGGTGGGATCGTGGAGGAAATCAAGGTAAAAAGTGGGCCGAGTACTTATTATCTTTTTCCAAACGGTCCGAATGGCGTTCCCGGTTCTTTCGAAAGCAATGAAGTAAGACCGGCCTTATGGAAGGTGCACGAATTCGATGTCGGTGAATCCAGACAGGACGACAAGAAGGAAGAAACGGTTGAACCTTTGAATGCTCCGGCATTGCCTCCTCCGTCAATGAACTGACAAGTATTTTCTTCATTATTATTGTTTAACCGAAATAACTCATGGCAGTGTTTACACCGGTCAGTTTGCAGGATCTGACCCCTTGGATTTCATCTTTTTCTTTAGGTTCCGTAAGCAATATCAGGGGAATCAGTTCTGGAATCGAAAACAGCAATTTTTTTGTTTCCACGGAAAAAGGAGAGTATGTTCTGACGCTTTTCGAAAAATTGACTTTTGATGAACTGCCTTTTTATCTCAATCTGATGCAGCATCTTGCCCGGAAGGGAATCAAGGTACCGGCGCCGGTTCCTGACAAGAACGGGAGAATTCTTCATTCGCTGCATGGAAAACCCGCATGCCTTGTTACCAAACTGGTTGGTGACTGGCAACCGGAACCCGAAGCACTTCATTGTGCGCAAGTCGGAGATATGATGGCAAAAATGCATCTTGCCGGGCAGGACTATTCTCTTCAGCAGCCAAATCCCAGAGGATTGGAATGGTGGAAAAAAACGGTTCCTCTGATACTTTCCTATTTGCCTGTGAAAACATCTTTCATGCTTCAGGATGAATTGCGTTTTCAGGAAGAATTTGCTTCTACGAATCTTTACTGGAAGCTTTACCGGGGCCCTATCCATGCTGATTTGTTCCGAAATAATGTCATGTTCGACAGTACCCGGTTGACCGGTTTTTTCGACTTTTACTTTGCAGGATGCGATTCATGGCTGTTTGATGTCGCTGTTGCCATCAATGACTGGTGTATCGATCCGGGAACCGGAGAACTGGATTCAGTTCGTGTCAGGGCATTTCTGGATGCTTATCATGCCGTTCGCCCTTTTACACTTGATGAATGTGCGGCCTGGAAAACCATATTGCGGGGAGCGGCATTGCGATTCTGGATTTCCAGATTGTATGATTTCTATCTGCCACGGGATGCGGAAATATTGACACCGCACGATCCCTGTCATTTTGAACGTATATTGCGGTTGCGAATTGCACAACCGGCACCTGAACTTGTCCTATGAATTTATTGAAAGCCAGAACAGGCTGGGACTGGATCCTGGGTGGTTTGACTCTCTTCAGAAAAAGGCCTTTTTTTCTGACCAATCTTTTTTTTATCTATCTGATCAGCATGATTTTGCTGAGCATGATTCCGTTCATCGGCCAAATTTTGCCCATATTGATTGCCCCTGTTTTTACATTTTTGTTCATGTATGTCTGTTTTTCGATCGATATCGGGAGACAGATTACTTTTCGTGAATGTTTCGAAGTATTGGATCGCACGATTATATGGCGACTTGTTATGGTGGGGGGTTTTTATCTGATTTTTGGTTTGCTTGCGGTCGGATTGTCTTTTCTGGTGGAAGGGGGAAATCTGTTTTTTCTTTTTGTCCAGAATTCACCTGATAAATTGCCTTCCCCTGATTTGGGCGGTATGTTCATTGCACTCGGGCTGATTTTTATTGTCTATATTCCATTTGCTATGGCAACGTGGTTTGCCGCTCCATTGATTGGCTGGAAAAAAATGGGTTTTGGAAAAGCGCTTTTCTACAGTTTTTTTACAATTGTCAGGGAATACAGACCTTTCGTTGTTTATATGTTTTCCTGGGTATTTGGCTTCATATTGCTGAATCTGGCTTCCGGTCTGTTGAATATTTTGATCGGACGATCTGTCGCTGCTTTTATCGCTTTCATACTGTCTGTCATCATATCCGTATGGATGTACTGTTCCTTTTATCCCACTTATCGGGATATTTTCGGCCGTCCGGATTCAAACCTGTAATTCTTCCGCTTTTTAGACGGTAAAATTCAACAGTCTGAATGCTTTTTTAACATCAATTTTTCTGCCATCGCTTTAACATGTTGTGAGGTCATTCAATGAGCAAACTCGAACCGAAAATAAAAGCGGAAATCCTCGCCGAGGCTTTGCCCTATATCCGGAAATTTCATGGAAAAACCATTGTTATCAAATATGGTGGCAATGCTATGACCGAAGAAAGACTGAAACACGGATTTGCGCGCGATGTCGTCCTGTTGAAACTGGTCGGCATGAATCCTGTCGTTGTACATGGTGGTGGTCCACAGATTGACAATGCCTTGCGAAAAGTCGGTAAAAGCGGAACGTTTGTGCAGGGAATGCGGATTACTGATGAAGAAACAATGGAAGTCGTCGAATGGGTGCTTGGCGGAGAAGTGCAACAGGATATTGTCATGCTCATCAACCAGTATGGAGGCCAGGCTGTTGGATTGACAGGCAAGGATGGTGGTCTGATTCATGCCGAAAAAATGCAGATGCCGGACAAGGATAAACCGGGTGAATTTATCGATCTCGGTTATGTCGGTAAAATTACTTCCATCAATCCGGCTGTTGTCAAGGCCTTGCAGGACGATGCATTTATTCCTGTCATTTCTCCTATTGGATTCAGTGATGATGGCCAAGCATATAATATAAATGCCGATGTCGTCGCCGGTGAAATCGCACAGATTCTGAGAGCGGAAAAGTTGATCATGATGACCAATACACCTGGTGTACTGGATAAGAAAGAGCAGTTGTTAACGGATCTGACCGCTCATGAAATAGAGACTTTGTTTGCAGATGGAACGATTTCCGGAGGTATGTTGCCCAAAATCGGGTCTGCACTGGAAGCAGCCAAATCAGGCGTAAATTCTGTTCATATCATAGATGGACGAATTGAACATTCCCTGCTTCTGGAAATTCTGACGGAACAACCGTTTGGTACCTTGATTCGTTCTCATTGATTTAAAGAAACCGAAATAAAAAAGGGCAACTCTCGGGATGCCCTTTTTTATCGTCATAAGAACTGAATCAATGTTTCCGACGGTTTTGGAGTCGCTTGATCAGTGTCAGTTGTGCAATAGCCTGTGCGATTTCAGCTTGGGCTCTGGCATAGTCAATCTTGGAATTCTGATTCAGCAAAGCGTTTTCGGCCTGTTTCTTGGCTTCTTCGGCTTTGGCTTCGTCAAGATCTTTTGCCCGAATTGCAGTATCGGCCAATACAGTAACGACGTGTGGCTGTACATCGAGAATACCGCCCGCCACAAAAACATATTCTTCTGTATTGGCTGTTTTGATACGTACAGCACCCGGTTTTATACGCGTAATTAACGGAAGGTGACGAGGATATATCCCGAGTTCTCCCATCTCGCCTGGCAACACGACGAATTCCGCTTCTCCAGAAAAAATCAATTCTTCCGCAGATACAACATCAATATGAATGGTGTTGGCCATGTTTAAACCTTTATATCAATCAGTAAATGTCATACGGACTTTTACGGCATGGCTGTTAATCGGTAACAGCCATGCATTGTTCAACATTTTACTGTTACATGCGTTCGGCTTTTTCGATGGCTTCGTCAATAGAACCCACCATATAGAAAGCCTGTTCAGGCAAATGATCCAGTTCACCGGAAACAATCATCTGGAAACCTCTGATCGTATCTTTCAGTGGAACATATTTTCCTGGCGAACCGGTAAAGACTTCAGCAACGTGGAATGGCTGCGACAGAAAACGCTGTATCTTTCTGGCACGTGCAACCACCAGTTTGTCTTCAGGCGCCAGTTCATCCATACCCAGAATGGCGATAATATCCCGCAATTCCTTGTAACGCTGCAAAATACTTTGTACGGAACGGGCTGTGTTGTAATGTTCTTCACCGACAACATGCGGGTCAAGCTGACGGGATGTGGAATCCAGCGGATCAACTGCAGGATAAATTCCCAAGGAAGCGATGTCACGGGAAAGAACGACTGTTGAATCCAGGTGAGCGAAGGTCGTTGCCGGAGAAGGGTCAGTCAAGTCATCGGCAGGAACATAAACAGCCTGGATGGATGTAATGGAACCCGTTGTCGTCGAAGTAATCCGTTCCTGCAATTTACCCATTTCTTCTGCCAGTGTAGGCTGATAACCCACAGCGGATGGCATACGACCCAGCAAGGCGGAAACTTCTGTACCAGCCAATGTGAAACGGTAGATATTGTCAACAAAGAACAGAACATCACGTCCCTGGTCACGGAAACTTTCCGCAATGGTCAAACCGGTCAATGCAACACGGAGACGGTTTCCGGGAGGTTCATTCATCTGACCATAAACCATGGCAACCTTGTCCAGAACGTTGGATTCCTGCATTTCGTGATAGAAGTCGTTACCTTCACGAGTACGTTCACCAACACCGGCAAAAACGGACAAACCGGAATGCTGTTTTGCAATGTTATTGATCAGTTCCATCATATTGACGGTTTTGCCCACACCGGCACCACCGAACAAACCGACTTTACCGCCCTTGGCAAACGGGCAGATCAAATCGATAACTTTGATGCCAGTTTCCAGCAATTCCTGCGAAGGAGACAGATCGGTATAGGCTGGAGGTTGATGGTGAATGGAAGCTCTCTGGTCGGTTTCAACAGGACCCGCTTCATCAACCGGTTCGCCGAGAACATTAAGAATACGGCCAAGAGTCGCTTCTCCGACTGGAACCATAATAGGTTTGCCAGTATTTTTGATGGTCATGCCACGACGCAAGCCATCTGACGAGCCCAGTGCAATGGTACGTACAATACCTCCGCCCAATTGCTGCTGAACTTCCAGTGTCAGGTCGGAACCTTCCATCTTTAGAGCATCATACACCTGTGGTACGTCGCCGGGAGAAAATCTCACGTCAACCACAGCGCCAATACACTGAACGATTTTGCCTTCTGCCATTTTTCGTTCCTTTAACTATATAAATATCGTTTTAGTAATTCCGGGCTGCTGTTTATCACTCTGCTGAAACAGAAACAGCTGCTGCACCGGAAACAATTTCAGTCAATTCTGTTGTAATCGCAGCCTGACGGGTCTTGTTGTAAACCAGTCCCAAATCGGAAATAAGGTTTCCGGCATTATCACTGGCCGATTTCATCGCCACCATACGTGAAGATTGTTCGGATGCGATGTTTTCGGCAATACCTTGATAAACCAAAGTTTCGATATAACGTTGCAACAAAGCATTGATAACTGTAGCCGCATCAGGCTCATAAATGTAGTCTGGCAAAGGAATATTTGGGTCTTTTCGTTCCAATGCGTCCTTTGGCAGGGGAAGAATCTGTTCGACAACAGTCTCCTGCTTCATGGTATTGATGAACTTGTTGTAACACAGATAAATTGCATCAAGTTTTTCTGCGTTATATTCATCAAGAAGCAATTTCAATGGTCCAATCAGCTGTTCGATTCGAGGTGCATCACCCAATTGTGTGATGTGGGAAATGATTCTGGCACCGATCCGGTTCAAATAACCCAAACCCTTTGAACCGATTGCCAGAGTCGTGATTTTATTACCCTTCTTTTCCTCTTCCCTCATTTTATTTGTGGCAATTCTCAATATATTGGTGTTCAGACCGCCACACAACCCCTTGTCGGTCGTTACAACAATAATACCCACTCCCTTGGATGTATTTCTTGCAACCATGTATGGATGAACATAGTCAGGGTGAGCACTTGCCAGATGAGAAGCTATATTGCGAATAGTTTCACTGTATGGGCGGCTTGCACGCATCCTGTCCTGCGCCTTGCGCATTTTGGATGCGGCAACCATTTCCATTGCTTTGGTAATCTTTTTCGTATTTTCGACGCTACGAATCTGATTACGTATGTCTTTGCCTGATGCCATAAGGTTTTACTCCTTTTGCGTCACTGAATCCATGTTTCAGGCTGAAAAATTACTGCCTTTTTTGAATTCAGCAATAGCTTCAGCCAGTTTCGATTCATCGTCTTTGTCCAGACGCTTGTTTTCTTCGATACGATTGAGCAAATCAGCTTGTTCAGTTTTCATATAGCTGTGCAACGCTGCTTCAAACGGAAGGACATTTTTGACTTCAATATCATCAAGGAAACCGCTGTTTACAGCAAACAGGGAAACGCACATCAATGAAACCGGAAGTGGAGAATACTGATCCTGTTTCAACAATTCTGTAACACGGGCACCACGATCAAGTTGCCGTCTCGTTGCATCATCAAGATCGGAAGCAAACTGTGCGAATGCTGCCAATTCACGATACTGAGCCAAGTCGGTACGAATACCGCCTGAGAGACCTTTGACTGCCTTGGTTTGCGCGGCACTACCGACACGCGAAACAGAAATACCCGCATTGATGGCAGGACGGATCCCTGAATTGAAAAGGTTCGTTTCCAAAAAGATCTGACCGTCGGTAATGGAAATGACGTTGGTTGGAACGAAAGCAGAAACGTCACCCGCCTGGGTTTCAATGATTGGCAAAGCTGTCAACGATCCGGTCTTGCCCTTTACTTCGCCGTTGGTGAATTGTTCAACGTAGTGTTCATTGACACGGGCTGCACGTTCGAGGAGACGGGAATGCAAATAGAAAACGTCACCGGGGAAAGCTTCACGTCCAGGTGGACGACGCAACAACAGGGAAACCTGACGGTAAGCAACAGCCTGTTTTGAAAGGTCGTCATATACAATCAGTGCATCCTGACCACGATCCCGGAAGTATTCACCCATGGTGCAACCGGCGTATGGCGCGATATACTGCATGGCTGCCGATTCGGATGCCGTAGCCGTCACAACAATGGTGTATTCCATTGCCCCGTTTTCTTCGAGTGCCCGGACTATGTTCTTGATGGATGAGGCTTTCTGGCCGATCGCGACATAAATACAGACCATGTTTTGACCCTTTTGATTGATGATGGCATCAATCGCAATGGCTGTTTTACCGGTCTGCCGGTCGCCGATGATCAATTCACGCTGACCCCGTCCGATCGGTACCATGGAGTCAATTGCCTTGAGTCCGGTTTGCATCGGCTGGGAAACGGATTGACGTGCAATAACGCCCGGAGCGATTTTTTCGATAGGGGCTGTCAGTTTGGCGTTGACGGGACCTTTCCCATCGATTGGACGTCCCAATGCGTCGACGACACGTCCCAGCAATTCCGGACCAATGGGAACTTCAAGAATACGACCTGTACATCTGACAGTATCCCCTTCAGAAATATGTTCGTATTCACCTAAAATAACAGCGCCAACAAAATGACGTTCAAGATTCAGTGCAAGACCATAAGTATTTCCTGGAAATTCCAGCATTTCGCCTTGCATGGCATTGGAAAGTCCTCTTATCCGGCAAATACCGTCGGATACGGAGACAATTGTACCCTGATTGTGAATTTCTGCCGTATCATCAAGACTTTCTATCCGGCTTTTAATCAATTCACTGATTTCGGACGGGTTGAGTGACATACTAACTCCTAAAATTGTTCTATCAGTTCTGCTGCTCGGGCAGGCAGTTTATGAAGCAAGAACTTCCTGCATTTTCTGCAGTTTTGTACTTACAGTCAGATCAAGCACTTCATCATCAACAATAACCTTGATTCCACCGATAACAGAGTTATCAATCGTCACTGTCGGATTGAGTTTGCGACCAAACCGTTTTTCAATTGCAGGCATCAACTCATCAAGTTGTTGTTGCGTCAACGGAAATGCACTCAATATGGTTGCATGAGCAGAGCTTTTCACTGTACTTCTCAGTTTGTAATACTGCTCACCGATCTCCGGCAACAGTGAAACGAAATTTCTGACCTTATCATTTTTCAGTGTCTTGACCAGCAAGAGAATGAAATCCACCACTTCATTGGTCTGCAAGTCAGGATTGGAAATAAGATTCTGGAATTCCTTGTTTTTCGAAATAGCCACCAGTTGGTTGACGAAACCGTCTACCAATTCGGAACCTTTTTCACCACTATTTTGGGATAACTGAAAAAGTGCTTCGGCATAAGGAAGAGCTGTCGTAGTTTTATCCATGATCACAACTCGTTAGAAATTTGTTTCAACAAATCCGCATAAGTAGCACTGTTGATTTCACGTTTCAGGATTTGTTCAGCTCCTTTCATGGCAAGAGCAGCGACATCAGCCCGCAATTCCTCTTTTGCACGCAATACTTCCTGTTGTGCTTCAATTTTGGCTTGCTGAATGATCTTGCTGGCCTGCTGTTCCGCATTCTGTTTGATTTCCGCTGCAACGATCTGTGCGCGTTGTTCAGCTTCAGCGATGCGTTTCTGGCCTTCTTCACGGGCTTTTTTGATTTCTGCCTGAACATGCTGTTCAACAGAAGCAACTTCCTGTTTGCTTTTTTCAGCAGCAGCTAAACTATCCGCAATTCTTTGCGACCGTTCGTCAAGTACTTTAACCAATGGGGGCCATACCACCTTTGCCGTAAAAATAGCAAAGACAAGGAAGACCACAATTTGTACAAATAATGTGGCATTTAAGTTCACGGTAAATTCCTCTCAATAAATAATTTGCATCCCTATCAAGGCAAATTTTGAACCGGATACCAATTAACCTGCAAATGGATTGACGAATGCAAACATGAGGGCGATAGCAACGGCGATCAGATAAACCGCGTCAACCAGACCTGCCAGAAGCAACGTATTGGTACGCATCGGGTTTGTCAGTTCAGGCTGACGGGCAGAAGCTTCAATGAATTTTCCGGAAAGAAAACCAATCCCGATTGCAGCACCCAGAGCTGCCAGACCTACAACGATACCGCAAGCCACACTTAACATACTCATAATATTTTCTTCCTATAAAAATTGATTAAAAAAACACATCAAAAACCGAAACAATCAATGACTTTCATGTGCCAGACCAAGATAGACAAGCGTCAGCATCATGAAAATGAAAGCCTGCAAAAAGACGACCAGGATATGGAAAATCGCCCAGACTGAACCAGCGATAACGTGGCCGATAAAGAACAGTGATCCGCCAAGAGACAACGCTGCATAAGAACCGAGAATGGCGATCATCAAAAAGATCAGTTCACCCGCATACATATTTCCCCACAACCGCATGGAAAGGGAAATAAATCTTGCCAGATATTCAATAATATTCAGCAGGATATTGGCAGGAAACATCAGTGGTCCGAACGGGGCACAGAACAGCTCATGAAAAAAACCTTTGATACCCTTGATTTTAAGTCCATAGTAGATGGACATGACAATCACGCACAGAGCGATACCGACCGGTGCATTCAGATCGGATGTCGGTACCAGACGATGGTACGGCAAGTGTACGTCCAGACCGGTCCAGGCAAATATCTGGCTGAACAGATCCACAGGAATGAAATCCAGGCAGTTCATCAAGGCAATCCAGATGAAAATTGTCAGAGCCAGCGGAGCAATAAAACGGCGATCACCGTGAATTTGCGCTTTGGCCTGATTGTCAACCATTTCAACCAGCATTTCTACCGCCGATTGCACACGTCCCGGAACACCGGATGTCGCTTTTTTGGCAACGATAAACATGACAAGACAGGCGACGACACCACAGAAAATCGACCAGAAAACGGTATCCACATTAATGATGGAAAAATCGATAATCTTTTCCTGATGCGACGTTCCAAGGTTCTTCAGATGGTGGGTAATGTATTCCGCTAAAGTAGGTGCGTGTTGCGTATCCATGATTACACTCAACTTTTCAATTTAGACAATAAAAAAATATAACTTTTGAAACTGATAACGAAACTGACTGTAAAAGCAATCCAGTTAATGTCTTTATAGGCCAGAAAAACCAAACAGACACAACCTATTGTCAAAACAATTTTCGCAAACTCGATGACAGCAAAAAGCACAAGATTCGCCGGCCCGGTGCTTCTTATTCCCAGATAAAAAAACAGAACAAAAATGGCATTGGGAACAATGAAACATAATGCCGCCAAAATGGACGATACCCCTGCTGGTTTCCCACCGATTATTACGGCAATCACAGCGATAACTGCTGCAATTGCTAACTGCCGTAAAACAACACGTCTCATGCCTGATTTATTTGTATCAAAAATTAGACGTGTTCCATCAGGAAAACAAAAACATTCTCGGCAAAAAGAATCTTTCTGTAACCTGATTCAGGTCAAACGTCCGAATTATACTTGTGTTACAAATTTGCGGTCAATGAAATTTTGCCTACAAAATATGCAAATTTTTTCTTATTTGGGAGTTCCGGAGAAAGTTTTTTTCTATTGAAAAATAATTATTTCCGGAACTTTTCTAATGTAGATTGCAAGGATTAATTTTTATCTCTTACAAAGGCGTTGCCCCGCCGTTCCTGGCCTATGGATGAAACGGGACCGTGTCCGGGGATGAACTGGACATCGTCGCCCAGTTTGTACATGTTTTCCCGGATGGATTTCTCCAGAGCCTTGAAGCTGCCTTTGGGAAGATCGGTTCGTCCGATTGAACCGGCAAAAAGCACATCGCCTGAGATAGCGACTTTGGTCGGTGCATGGAAGAAGATAACGTGGCCGGGTGAATGGCCGGGACAATGAAATACCTGCAAGGTTTCATTGCCTACCGTAACTTCGTCTCCCTGATTGAGCCAGCGGTCGGGTGTGAACGGATCGCCGGGAGGAAGACCCCACATACGTGTCTGGTCGGAATTCAGCTGTTCCAGCAACCATGCATCTTCCTTGTTCGGTCCTTCGATCGGCACGTTATACAGGTCTGCCAGTTTTCTGGCTCCACCGCAATGGTCCAGATGGCCATGGGTTACGAATACTTTTTCCAGTGTAAGATTGCGCTGTTTCAGCGCTTCACTGATTTTGTCAATATCCCCGCCCGGATCGACGACTGCGGCTTTATTGGTTGTTTCGTCCCACATGAGGGTGCAATTTTGCTGAAAAGGAGTAACAGGAATGATTTGAAACTTCATGGCTGCTCGCAATTAAAAGTTGAGTTGGAGAAAACAGGGTAGCTTGCATTGATTCAAGTGTCTGTTTTACTTCCGTTTTTAGAGGGTTTGGAAAACTGGAACATTATAGCCAACTTTTTCTGTTTGAGACGTTTCAAGTGAAAATAGTCCTGTTCACTGAACGACTTCACCTGGTTGTTGGCAGGATTTTCTGGTGATTTGAGGATATGCGTCGAGCAAGTCGTTTATTCGATCGAGTTGATGATCATCCGGATTGTTTACCTGAAACGCAATGCCCTGTGTAATTTTTCCGCGCCCGGCAATTGATGCATTGTGTATGCCGCGCTTTTTAAGCTCCGCGACCAGTTTTCTGGCGGAATCTTCTGTCTTGAAGATTCCAAGTGAAATTGCATACCGGAATTTCCCGTCCGGGATGAAAAAATAATGGCTGATTCCTCGTTCCTGTAATTCAGCAATTTTTCTTTCGGCCATCTTCAAATTTTTGGATGGCAGAATAAAAACCATGTAACTGGATGCCGTATCGACTGTTATACGATTGATCATATCGGGTGGAAGTGCCATTTTTTTCTCGAATGTGTCGGCGTCCTGTAAATTGAAATTCCCTATTTCAACACAATTTGTTTGCAGCCGTTCGTTTTTCCCGTCAGATCCAAAATCGGGTGAGAAACTTTGGGAAGCTGTAAGAATCCGGATCTTTTCCGGACTGACAGGTTCGGGATTTTGGATTCGTATTGATGGTCTTGCAGTATCGGACTGGTCCAGTGTTGTTGCAAATACAACAATGTTAATGGCGAGCAGTAACCAGAAAACGAGTTTTAACATAAATTCAGGATATGTTTTGAACGGAAAATGTGTGCAGTCCTATCAGCACGAGATTATCTATTATTCTGAAGGGTATAGGAAGATTGGGAGCGATATAACGGGCGGCGCCACCCGATAAAAGACAGAGAACACCGGGAAATTGCCGGCTCTGTGTCATGACTGCCCGCTCGATTGCTCCTGCCTGTGCGTTCAGGCATCCGCTCAATATGGCGTCACCTGTATTGTTTGCGAAAACGGCAGATTTATTGTTCATCTGATTGATATCCGGCAGTTGTGCCGTGTTTTGTGCCAATGATTCAGCCATCAGCTTCAGCCCGGGAAGTATCATGCCCCCGAGGAAGGTTCCGTCCGGTGATAATGTGTCGATTGTTGTCGCTGTCCCGGCGGTGACGATGACGAGAGCTTTGTCGGGAAAAAGTGAATGGGCGCCGATCATTGAGGCGAAACGGTCACTTCCCAGTTTTCTGTAATCCAGATAGGTATTTTTAACGCCTCCCAGTGAAGGTCTGGAATAAAACCACTCGATTTTCAGAGGGGAGGGTTTTAGCGTTGTCAGAAATTCAAAAAGAATGTTGCCAAGATATTGGCCGGCGACATTGGAAATGAGGATGTGCTGGATCGGCTTTTCCTCATGCAATTTTTTCCAGGCACTTTTCAGAGTGGCAAGTTCATGATGTCTGACCGCTCCGAAATTTTTCCAGCTGACGGATTCCGGGTTGAATATCTGGTCAGGATTGGGACGGGCCCATTTGATAAAGGTATTTCCTGCGTCAACTAGCAGCATAATGACAAAATCCTATTTCAACCGAGAGGATATTACCCGTTTCGCATTGACTGGGTCCGTCGGCAAGCATGATCGTCCAGAGTAATAAAGAGTCGGAAACACTGGTTTTATGTCTCATCAGAAATGGTGTGTTTTTTTCGACATCCAGTATCATACTGAAATGGAACGATAGGTTCCATATTCAATGTGTTGTGATCATTGGCGGTTACGAAATGATAAGATCATCAGATGATATTTCTTCAGTGAAATAAAAAAGGTGAAATATTGTCACTTTGAGCCGAATGGATTAATAAAATGAACGCTGTTCTTGATGATATTCATTCGTAACATGGATAGCCGGATGCTATTTTAGGGAATTCAGTACAATAAGCGCATCTTAAAAAATACCGGATTTTTATGTCGAACGACAAGGATCAGATACCAAGACTTGACATTATTGATGCCAACAGTGTTGTCGCGCGTGGTCGCTGGCGGGTTGAGTCACTGGCTGTTTCCGGAAACATTGCCCGTATCCAGTCGACCATTCGTTCTTTTAAGGAAAAAAATGCCGTTAAATGGGATCTGAGCCAGATTCTTGAGCTTGATTATATTGGTGCCCAACTGTTGTGGGATAACTGGAACAAATCCCGGCCGCAAAAACTTGTTGTGACAGTTGAACAGAACAAGCTTTTTTCCCGGCTCGAATGCGCAGGTTCATTGAAGTTGCCGGAAACGAAACCTCCTCATTGGTATTTCTTTGAAAAAATCAGAAAATTTCCGCATACAGCGGCTGAGCACTTTTCCGGAACGGTCGGGCTGGTCGGGCAATTGATGATCGATCTGCTTCGTTTCGCCAAAGCGCCTCACAAAGGACCCTGGACAGAAATTTCCGCCAATATTTATCATGCAGGAGCGCAGGCACTCAGTATCACGGCGATTGTCGGTTTTCTGATCGGGGTCGTTTTGTCTTATCTGTCAGCGCAGCAGCTTCATGTATTTGGCGGAGATGCATTTCTTGTCAATCTTCTCGGAATGAGCGTAATAAGAGAACTGGGGCCTTTGCTTGCGGCCATTCTGGTGGCTGGCCGTTCGGGATCGGCCATGACCGCCCAACTGGGTGTTATGCGGGTTACCGAGGAACTGAGCGCCATGCAAGTGATGGGAATGTCTCACGGGTTCAGACTGATCATGCCGAAAGTCATCGCTTTGTCGATTGTTATGCCTTTACTGATCATATGGACAGACATGTTGGCGTTGCTGGGAGGGATGCTGGCAGGAAGTTTCGAAATTGGTTTGTCTATTCCTTATTTTCTTTCCGCATTGCCTAATGCGGTTCCCATCGCCAATTTGTGGATCGGAATTGGAAAAGGATTCGTTTTCGGTATCCTGATAGCGTTGATCGCATGTTATTACGGCATGAAAATCAAGCCGAATACAGAAAGTCTCGGACAGGGAACGACCAGTTCTGTTGTGACGTCGATAACCATCGTTATTTTGGCTGATGCCATTTTCGCGGTTGTTCTCCAGGGAGTGGGATTCTGATGGAGACAAATGCTATCGAAATCCGTGGATTGTGGACACAGTTCGGTAATCATATCGTTCATCAGGACCTGGATCTGACTGTTAAAAAGGGTGAAATCGTTTCCATTGTCGGTGGCTCAGGTTCGGGAAAAACAACTTTGCTGCGCGAAATTCTCGGGTTGCAGAAACCGTCTCGTGGCACGGTCAAAGTGTTGGGAATCGATATTGACAAGGCAAGTGCATCTGAGATGCGGAGACTGGACGATCGCTGGGGAGTATTGTTCCAGCAAGGTGCCCTTTTTTCGGCTTTGTCGGTATTCGATAATATTGCATTGCCGATGCGTGAGTTACATGGTTTGCCGGAATCCCTGATAACGAATGCGGTATTGTTAAAACTTCAAATGGCCGGGTTATCTCCGGATGACGCCGTCAAAATGCCGGCAGATTTGTCTGGCGGAATGATAAAAAGAGTGGCATTGGCTCGTGCACTTTCACTTGAGCCTGATCTTTTGTTTCTTGATGAGCCGACCGCCGGTCTCGATCCTGCGCTTTCCGACAGTTTTGTGGATCTCATCTCCGGACTGCATGACGAGCTTCATTTAACTGTTGTGATGGTTTCGCATGATTTGGATACGATTCTTGATTTGTCGACTCAGATAATTGTTCTGGCTGACAAGAAAGTTGTCGCAAGTGGTTCGCCGGAAGACATTCTCCGGGTTCGACACCCTTTTATTGAAAATTTCTTTTTGGGAAACAGAGGCAGAAAAGTGTTGGCGGGCTTACCACATTTGAATGTCGCCAAGGTATTGGGAGGAAGTAATGGAAAATAAATCCCATGCGTTTATCGCGGGTTTGTTTACAGTCTGTCTGGTTGCGGCGGCTTTGTTTATTGTCTGGTTTCTCAATATGGACCGGACTGTACGTGTGCCTTATATGATTGCAACCAACCAGTCGATTCCAGGGTTGAATCCTCAGGCAATTGTCCGGTTTCGCGGACTTGATGTCGGTCGTGTTACCCGGATCGGGTTTAATCCGGAAGAACCGGGGGAGATCCTGATTTATTTTGAGGTAAAAGATGATACACCCATGACAAAGTCGACCTTTGCCACTTTAACGTATCAGGGGGTTACCGGTATCGCGTCTGTAGAATTGAGCGACGATGGGACGAATATGGAAAAACTGGTAACTTCACCGGAAAATCCTGCGGAAATTCCGATGCGTCCCAGTCTGCTGGCGGAATTGCAATTGCGTGGACTCCAGATTCTGAAAGAAGTGCAGAGTGTATCCTCTCAGCTGGCTATTCTGTTCAACGACAAAAACAGCAAGACAATGATGGATGCGTTTAGAAATATCAGCCGTACAGCCGAAAGCTGGGAGAAAGTCCCTCATCAGCTTGAACCGACACTCCATCAATTGCCTCAGGTGACGGAAGATACCCGGAAAATGATCCAGTCCATTACCGAATTGTCGAAGGATCTCAAGGATTTGAGCCAGAAAGCCAATACGTTCATGTCAAATGATATGAGCAGCGATGCGATTCCCCGTCTGGAATCGTTGACCGAAGACGCCAAAATGACTTTGTATAACCTGAACAAGGTTTTGGAACAGTATAAACAGAGACCATCCGGTCTGCTTTTTGGCGCCAAAGGCCCTGCACCGGGTCCTGGTGAACCCGGATTCGATCCTGATGGACAATAACCGGAATGCCGCTGGAGGAACTTGCCATGTTGAAAAAAATCAAATTTTGTTTTGCCATTCTTGTTGCGGCCTGCGTTTTGACAGCATGCGCCCTAGGAGACAGGCGGCCACCGGCAATACAGTATGATCTGGGACCGCTGAAAATGGATACATCAGAAAGTATGTCTGCCCGTTTGCCTGTTATCAGTACCAAGGTACATGCGCCGGAATGGATGAATGAGAATTTGATGTTTTATCGTCTTGATTACATCAATGACCAGCAGGTCCGTTTTTATACGGAAAGCAGCTGGAATACATCGCCGGCGAGGCTATTCAAAAACAGGCTGGATTCCTGTCTTGTTGCGGCAGGCAATACCGTAACCGGAGTCAGAACATCGTTGCCTGCACTAACCCTGCGAATCTATCTTGAAGATTTCAGCCAGCATTTCTCGAGCCCATCCGACAATGTCACCCGGATTGTCCTGCGTGCTTCCCTATTTAAGGGACGCGACCTGGTTGCACAAAAGAGATTTCAAAAGGATGTCAGGTCTTTGACAGCTGATGCACAGGGAGGTGCGAAAGCACTGGCACAAAATAGCGACGAACTGATTGTGGAGATCATGCAGTGGCTGACGGAGATGAATCTTTAATTGTTTAATGCCATTTTTTCGGCAAGCTTTTGCCAGGACCTGTCTGCCTGAAAAACAGACAGGTTTTTTTGTTTTTCAACAGGACACGGATGAATCAATTTATGTGGTTTGCCAGATCGGATAACATGGGATAATCAAACCGGCAGGTAATCGTCTTTACCGTAACAATCAGAAAAGATATGGGAGAGTTCAATGAATGCTGATACCGAAATTTTCTTCGTATCCGGCAATGCCGGAAATCTTGAATGTGCGCTTGATTTACCCAAAAAAAAGCCGGTTGGTATTGCCCTTCTTGCTCATCCTCATCCCCTTTATGGCGGTACCATGAATAACAAGGTAGTCCAGATGATGGCACGATCTTTTATTGGCCTGGGGTTTCTGGCGGTCAGAATGAATTTCCGTGGAGTCGGGAAGTCTGAAGGTGCACATGATTTTGGGAACGGCGAAACGGAAGATATGGAAAATGTGCTGGAACATATGCAAAGAAAATATCCGAACTTGCCGGTTGTGCTGGGAGGCTTTTCATTTGGCACTTATGTTCAGTCACGGTTGCAGCAACAGATGGTTTTAAAGGGCAATCCGCCTGAAGGGATGGTTTTTGTCAGTACGACAGCGGGGAAATGGGCCGTGGAGAAAGTGCCGGAAAATACCCTTCTGATTCATGGCGAAATGGATGAGGTTGTGCCGCTGTCCGATGTCTTCAATTGGGCACGTCCTCAGGATCTGTCCGTTGTCGTTGTCGCGGGTGCCGATCATTTGTTCAATCATAAATTGCATCATATCCGTCGTATCATCACGACCGCTTTCAAGAATCGGCAAGAGGCCGGAAATTTCTGATTCGGATTGAAGTGTTAAATGAGAAAAAATTTTCTGTCTGTTTGTATTCTTTTTTTTCTGGTATTGGTTAATCCGACCAGTTCCCTGGCAGTTACGACACCAGCTCTTGGAGCAAAGTCATGGCTTTTAATGGACGTTGTCAGTAATCAGGTTCTTGCATCACGTCATGCGGAAGAGAAAACGACAGCACGTGCGGCATCCAAACTGATGACAACCTATCTTGTTTTCGGTGCTCTCAAAGAAGGCAGGTTGAGTCTGAAGCAATCAGTTGTCATACCTGAAAAAATCGCCGTCTTGAATTCGGGTGGATCCAGGATGTTTCTTCAGGCAGGTGGAAAAGCAACGGTACAGGAACTGTTGTACGGTTTGATTGTTCATGATGCGGATGATGCCGCTCTTGTTCTGTCTCTGGTTGTCTCCGGTGATGAAAAGAGATTTGTCGAGCTGATGAATCAGGAATCTTTGCGGCTGGGCATGAAATCAACTTTGTATGCGTCTCCTTTCGGGTCCGGCAAAGGCGGTTATTCGACACTTGCAGACCTTGCTGTTCTGGCAGCAAATGTGATCAGGGAATATCCGGCCTATTATTTCAATTTTTCTGTCAGGGAACTGACCTATAACAGCATCAGGATGAGAAATCCGAATCGTCTGCTTTGGCTCGATCCTGCCGTTGATGGATTGATGGCAACGAACGGAAGCGGGCAATCTTATATGCTGGTTGCTTCTGCAAGGCGCCATAGCGCTTTGGGTGAAAGGAGGTTGCTGTCGATTGTGTCAGGGGCTGTTTCTGATCAAGCACGAACTCAGGAAAGTCTGAAATTATTGAATTGGGGTTTTCAGAATTTCGACATGATCCGGTTATTCGAGAAGGACCAGATTGTTGCGAAACCTGAAGTCTGGAAAGGTTCGTCCGGAAATATGGAGGTGGGATTTATTGAGGATACTTATATTTCCATTCCGAAGGGTGCTGTTCCACGGTTAAGGTCCGTGCTTGTCCGGAATGATCCTCTTATTGCACCGATCGATGAGGGAGCCAGGATCGGAACTTTAAAAGTCATGATAGAAAACAAAGTGATTGCCGAGTTACCGGTTTTTGCGCTGGAACAGATCAATGTGGCCAGTTTTCTGGGCAGGTTATGGGATACCATCTGTTTATGGTTTAAATAAAAAAGGAGTTAATGGTGAGTTGTTTTCTGGGGAATGAAGATCCAATCAAATATCCTTGTGATTTCCCGATCAAGATTATGGGCGAAAAGAGAGATGATTTTGCCGATACCATTGCGGATGTCATACGATTACATGATCCCTTGTTTGATGCGGCGACTCTGGGAATGCGTCTTTCTTCCAAAGGCAATTATCTGAGTCTGACTGCAACAGTCAATGCAACCAGTCGTGAGCAGCTGGACAATCTTTACAGGGCCTTGTCCTCCCATCCGATGGTAAAGGTGGTGCTTTGATAGTGAGTAAATACATTATGGTATTGCCGGATTATGCAGACTGATACGATATGGATGCGTCGGTTCGGACGGGTTCAGTATGAGCCGGTTTTCCATAAAATGATTGAATTTGCGCGGCGGAGAAGTTCTGCAACTCCCGATGAAATCTGGATAGTAGAGCATGATCCCGTTTTCACATTGGGGCAGGCTGCTGACAAAACCCATGTTCTGGATCCGCACGGTATTCCTGTATATGAAACGGATCGTGGTGGCGAAGTGACGTATCATGGGCCTGGTCAACTTGTTGTTTATTTGCTGATTGACTTGAAGCGCCGTTTCAGCAAATTGCCAGTTCGTGAACTCGTGTTCAAGATCGAGGGAGCCATTATTCGTACATTGTCAGCATTTGATATTGTTGGTGAACGCCGTACAGGAGCTCCTGGCGTTTATCTTCCCGCCGGGCCGGTTTATGGAAACAATCAGGGTGCGAAAATTGCTGCATTGGGTTTGAAGATCAAAAACAACGGTTGCATGTATCATGGATTCGCGTTGAATGTCGCGATGAATCTCGAACCTTTCAAGTGGATCGATCCGTGTGGGTATAAAGGACTTGCCGTTACCGATATGCGGTCAGCAGGTTATTCCGGCAGTCTGGACGATGTTCAGCAGTCATTGATTGAATCGCTATCTTCAGAAATGGGATTCAGGATAAGGCCGGGTGATAATGGAGAAACAGTTCATGGCGATTGATCATGTCGGCAGTGACAGAAAAGATTCTGCTTTTCAAAAGCAGAAAGGAGCCCTGAAGACGTCGAGGATACCCATCCGGATCCAGCCGGCCGAGAAATTACCGAAACCACCCTGGATCAGGGTTAAAGCCGGTTCCTATAATTCACACTTTTCTGAGGTCAAAAAACTGATCGCATCACATAAGCTGGTGACGGTATGCGATGAGGCAAGTTGTCCCAATCGCGGAGAATGTTACGGGAATGGCACGGCCGCTTTCATGATCATGGGCGACAAGTGCACGCGCAGATGTCCCTTTTGCGATGTCGCTCACGGCAGGCCCGACCCGCCTGATGAAAACGAACCTGAAAAACTGGCGGAAACCGTGGCTCTTCTTGGATTGTCATATGTTGTTCTGACTTCAGTGAACCGGGATGATCTCAAAGATGGTGGTGCGTCCCATTTTGTCGACTGTCTCAAGGCGATCAGAGCGGTTTCTCCGGAAACCAGAGTCGAAATATTGACACCGGATTTCAAAGGCCGGATGGATAAGGCCCTTGATTTGCTGTGCGCTTTTCCGCCGGATATATTCAATCATAATCTTGAAACGGTTCCTCGTCTCTATTTACAGGCAAGGCCGGGAGCGGATTATGATTTTTCATTGAAACTGTTGAAGGAATTCGGGAACAGATGCCCTCGTATTCCCACAAAATCGGGTCTAATGGTAGGACTTGGAGAAACTGACGAGGAGATTGTGCAAGTCATGGAGGATTTGCGAGCCCATCATGTTTCGATGCTGACGATCGGGCAGTATCTGATGCCTTCCCGGGATCATCTGCCGGTTTTGCGTTATGTCAGTCTGGAAGCATTTGAAAAGCTGGAGAAGATTGCCCATAAAATGGGGTTTGCCCACGCAGCGATAGGACCTCTGGTTCGGTCAAGCTATCATGCCGATTTGCAGGCAAAAAAAGCGGGCATGAAGTAATTCATTCCCGCTTTTTGGCCAGAAAGAGTTTGATCAGACCGCTCTTTCGATCAGATCGATTTCGTCAGGACTCAATCCGAAAAGCTCATAGACGATCAGATCGATTTCTTTTTCAGCTCTGGCGATATCCGCATTCATATTGAAGACCTTGTTTCTTTCCTGATAGAAATAATCGTTCCAGAGTTGAAGGTCATCTGCCGGAATATCCGTGTTGAAAGAATCGATGATTTCCGAGCGAAATGCATCAAATTCATGCACAAACCAGTTATGCAGTCGCTGAGTCAGCTTTGAGGACAAACCGTCGGGGAGCAAATTATAGGCAGTCATACCACGGAAATGCTTGATCAGATCATTTCTTGTCAATACCGTATCGTGGCAAAAATCAGAAAGCTGTCCCATACGGGCGCGAACGAGACCAGGAGCATCGGGAACCGGCAACTTTTCAATTCCGGATGCCGTCAATTCATAGGTTCCATCCGGTTTTCTGGTAGAACTGTTCCGGATCAGGTACCAGAGAACAGATGAATTCAGAAGAGCGACGAGATAGTAGTCCAGTTCCGTCGTATAAAAACTGGAATGATCATAAACTCCCCCGTTTTTGTCGATTGCAAAGGTCGGATCATGGGATTGTTTCGAAAATCCCAGTTTTGTGCTGAACATTTTTTCCGGATGTGCGCTGATATGCTGCAGTTCATACCATTTCTGGGTACCTGGTCTTTCTTCGAGCCGGTTTTTGAATGGCATCAAATGGTTTTTGATCGCCGGATAACTTTCGATGTCGTACAGGTTTTCTGGAGTGTAAATCAGCCAGAGCGACCGGGAGTCTGTCGTCCATTTATCCAGATCTTCTTTTTCGACATAAGGCTTGAGAATGTCCGCAGAGCGGGGATCCTCCTTGATCAATCTGTCTTTTGTTGTTTCATCGACGATGAATGCCTCATCCAGTCCCGTTACGATACCACGGTGAACCGGGCCGTACATTTCTTTAAGTGTCTGATAAGGTCCTTTCAGTTTTTCATTCAGGAAAAGCAGCGCACTCTCATGAAGCCATTGTGCCGTTTTGCCGGATAACAGGTTGATTGCATTCAACAAAACATAGAAACGGGAAAAGGCAGCATCATCCTGCAGCATTTCACTTAAAACGAAACGTTCATATACTTTTTCCTTACGGCGTGCAGGATACAGCCTGATTTCGTCCAGATTGGTTAACAGATAGAATCCGTCGCCCTGAAATTCAGCAAATTTCCACGCTTCGTCCTCAAAAGTCTTTTCTGTTTCCGGGGATATGCTGGATTCCGGTTCCAGTTTCAGGGCTGCAGCCGCTTTCTGATTGGCAGGCTGGAACTGGCCCAAAAGCAGATCGAAAAAATGATCAGGACTAGAATCAGGCTGAATGGTAATGGTGTTTCCGGATGCATTGTAACCGAGCAGTTTTTCCAGTATCCCGGCAGAAAAGGCGGAGACCCGGGATGCCTTGTCTTTTTTGTTGAGTTCGTCAAGGCTGCTGACCCATGTTTGCAATACCGTTTTCTGGGCACTCAGATCCAGTTGCTTTAATTCGGATTCTAATATTTGCGTATGGAAAAGTGATTTTGAAAGATTTTTTTGTATATTTTCCATCGATTTATCCCGTTAAAAAGTAGTTTGACGTTCAAAAAAACAAGTGTAATCGTTTATTGATTGAAAAAACAAGACAAAACTTCCCGATTGTTCAGGCCGGTTATTATCGAATTGATCCAGTGATATTTCAGCCAGACAATCAGGATCGTTGGGTTGAGTACAATAAAATGTATATGAGAGGAATCAGTCGGTCCACCTGTATTATTTTGTTTTTGAGGTTTTTGTTTTCGGAATCCTCGATTTTTCCTTCAGAGATTGTTGAACGAGTGTATCCATCACTTTCAGTGTTTGTACATGCATTTCCCCTTCAGACAAATCCATATTGTTTCCCGAGCTGACAATGGCCGGAGATGTCAGATATTTGCCATCGATAACAATCATGGGAACACCTTCGATCTCATAGGTGGATTGCATTTCTACCGCTTTGTTGCACAGCATCTGAACATAGAAAGAATTGTACATTTCCGTGAATTTTTTACGGTCAATTCCGTTATTTTCGATGAACCCGAATATCTGTTCGTCTGTTCTTAATGGGATTCTCTGGATTTGGATGGCATCGAAAATTTTATGGTGAAATTCATTTGTCAGGACATCCATTGCCGAAAGTGTATAGAACATTTTCTGATGAAGGGCCATTGATTCGCTGAACTTGACGGTAACCCTTTTGAAGACAACATCTTTTTTGTGTTTCCTTGCCCAGTTGGTCAGTGCTGTGTCGAAAGCATAGCAATGGGGGCAGAAATAACCGAAAAACTCTATCACTTCTATCTTGTCGCCCGTATCGGCCGGTTGGGGAACTTTCAGAATCTGGTAATCAACGTTCTTTTGGAGATTGGAAGGTGAGGCCATAGCGGAGATGGCCATGATACTGACCAACAGAACTGCTATCCAGCGTGAAAAAAGTTTGATCATGTTATTGCTTAACCGCACGGGTTACCGTTGTATTGATACCGTTTTGTTTCAGTTTGTTCTGGACGTTATTTGCTGCATTTCCTTTGTATGGACCCAAGCGTACACGATAAATAACTCCGGAATTTGATGATGCTTCAGAAATATGGGATTCAAAGCCCAAAAGGGCAAGATTGCCGCGCATGTTTTCAGCTTCGTTTTTGTTCCGGAAAGCACCGGCCTGAAGATAATAAGCCGTTTTTTCTTCCGGAGACATTTGTGGCGATGCTGCGGCAACCGTCTGCTGTGCCGGTGTATTGGCCGGATTGTCCGTCGTAACAGGTAATGTCGGTCTGGGTGTTTCCTTTCCGTACAATGACTGGTTGGGATCGCTGGCAGATGCACTGGCTACAGCCGGAGCCGGAGTGTTATCGGGTCTGTCTTTTCGTCCGGCAAATGGTATCGGGGTTTTGGTCACCATGAATGCGACGATGACGGCGATAACCAGACCCGTTATCAATCCGATGATGAAACCGAAAACAATACCACTTTTTTGTTTTTTCGAAGTTGCCATATCAAGCTCACATTTTGACGGGGGCCGAAACACCTAAAAGTGCCAGTCCGTTACGGAGTACCTGTCTGGTCGCTTTCAGCAGAGACAGTCGCGCCAGTTTTGTCTTTTCATCGTCGACAAGGAATCGTTCGGCGTTGTAATAACCGTGAAGTTCGCCGGCCAATTCGCGCAAATAAAAGGCGATCAGATGAGGACTCAGTTCATCCAGTGCGCGTACCAATATATCGGGGTAATCGGCCAGTTTGGTCAGCAGAGCGTTTTCATGTGAAGAAACAAGCGGTGAGAGATCGACGTTTTCCAGAATGGCTTCATCTCCTCCCCATTGCGCGAAAACAGAACAGATACGGGCATGCGCGTATTGCACATAATAAACAGGGTTTTCGTCAGATTGGGAAAGAGCGAGATCGACATCGAAAACAAATTCCGTATCGGCTTTTCTGGAGATGAGGAAAAAACGGACGGCGTCTCTTCCCCTGACGATATCGCCGGCACCAGACCATTCGATAAGATCACGGACCGTAACATAAGAACCGGCACGCTTGGATATTTTGACTTCGGCGCCATCTTTCAGGACGGTTACCATTTTGTGCAAAACATAATCGGGAAAACCGGTGGGGATTCCCTGGTTGACAGCCTGCAATCCGGCGCGGACACGTGCTACGGTACCATGGTGGTCACTACCTTGCACGTTAATGACTTTGTCGAAACCCCGTTTCCATTTATTGATGTGATAGGCGACATCCGGCACGAAATAGGTGTAGGTCCCGTCGGTTTTTTTCATGACACGATCTTTGTCATCGCCGTATTCTGTCGTCCTGAGCCACAAGGCGCCTTCTTTTTCGAATGTCTTTCCTTCGCGGGTCAGGGTGTCTACGGTTTCCTGGACTTTACCGTCCCGATACAGGGAAGATTCCAGAAAGAAATTGTCGAAATGTATGCCGAATGCGTTCAGATCGTTATCCTGTTCATTTCGGAGATAGGCTACAGAAAATTCACGGATCGATTTGAGATCATCCACATTTCCCGTACCCGTAACGGACGGACAGTTCTTTGCCGCGACAGTTTTTTTCGCCATAAAGTCACTGGCGATATCCGCGATATAATCACCGTTATAGGCACTCTCCGGCCAATCGGCATCTCCCGGTTTCAGACCTTTTGCACGTGCCTGAACGGACAGGGTCAGATTCTCGATCTGTACGCCAGCATCGTTGTAATAAAATTCACGGGTCACCGCATAACCCTGTGTTTCAAACAGGGCCGATATGGAATCTCCCAATGCGCCCTGTCGTCCATGACCGACATGAAGCGGCCCGGTCGGATTGGCAGAGACAAATTCGACCATGACTTTTTTCCCGGCTCCACGGTTGCCGTAACCGTATTTTTCCTTTTGCTCCATGACTGTCTTGACGACACGTTGTTTGGCGGCAGCGGTCAAGCGCAAATTGATAAAACCGGGACCGGCGATTTCGCCTGATTCAATCAGGTCTTTATGTGCAGGAGCGGTCAGAACGGAGTCAAGGATGGTTTGCGCGATTTCACGCGGATTTCTTTTCAGTGGTTTTGCCAGTTGCATGGCGATATTGCAGGCAATATCGCCATGGGAAGCGTCCCGTGGTCTTTCAAGCGAGATGACCGGATTTTTCGGAAGATTCTGTCCTTCGGTCAGGGAATCGACGGCATTCTGGAATAAACGGGTAATCTGTTGTTTTTGTTGAGCGAGCATGAAAATAGAAAAACTGTATTTGAGTAATTGCCGGTTAAGTCCAATTGGACTGTAAAGGGAAATTATACTGTTTCGCCCGGATTTCGTGGAAGATACGCAGGGGTGTTTTCATGGAAGCAAGGGAATACAAATGAAAAACGCCTGATAGGCATCAGGCGTCAAAACAGGAGAGTCATGGAGCGGACAAGGGTTTATCTCATCGGGCCACCACGGCGATATCGTGGATAGTACATGGACTCGTTGTCGAAGATTCTCTGTTGTTCCGGAGTCAGTTTGGCATAAAAAACTTTCAGGGCTGCCAATTGTTCCGTCAGTTCTTTTTCATGTGTTTTCATCCGGTCAATCATCGTTTGCATTCTTTCCGGTGCAGTCATTTTTTCGAGATCGGCACGGTACAAGGGTTTCCATGAATTTATATTTTTATCGACAATGGCGAGATAAGCTGTCCAGGCTTTTTCCTGTTCAGCATTCAGCTTGAGTTTGTCGTGCAAAGCAAGCTGACGCTGATGATGGTATTCTCTCCAGTGTTCATGATGACCGCGGTAAGGGCCGTCATGACCGACATAACAGTTTCCCGGACCACCTCCCATGTACATCGGGCAACCACCGTAAGTTTCGTCAGCAGACTGGGCAAATGCATTGGCCGAGAAACAGCTTGCGCCAAATCCCAGGGCAGCAATGCCTGCCACCAGATATTTGTTCAGTTTCTTCATACTATTTCCTTTCGCGATATTGAATTGATCGTCCGTATCTGGAATTAGTATATGATGTCCCGCCTTTTTGTGTCAGGTTTTGAACAAACGAATGTGTAACAGTTTGTCACCGATGATTCTGGTCAAAAAAAGAGAATTAAAAACAGAATCCGGAAAAATGAAATTGATCGTCGGTATGGAAAAGCAAGTGGTGCGACCACCACTTGCTGTCAGGACTGGAAAATTCAGGCTTCGTATTTGTTGATGAGATGGCCGACGCCATCGATGACCACTTCGACTGTGCTGCCGGGCTTCATGGAACCGACGCCGACCGAAGTACCACAGGAAATGATATCGCCCGGTTCGAGAGTCATGTCGTGTGAGATCATGCTGACCAGCTTGAATGGGGGGAAAATCATGTCGCTGACTGGGTAATTCTGGCGTTCCTGACCATTCAGGATAGTCTTGATGACAAGTTTGTTCGGGTCATCGATTCCGGAAACGATACCCGGGCCGAAAGAGCCGAATGTATCGAAGCCCTTGGCACGTGTCCACTGGGCGAAAGTCGGATCTTTCTGGATCAGTTGCCCTGCTGTAACGTCATTGGAGCATGTATATCCGAAAATATAGTCAGGGGCTTCGGCTTCGGAAACTTCCTTGCAGCGTTTGCCGATAACAATACCCAGTTCACCTTCGTAAACTACCTTGCCGTCATAGGAATTCGGTTTTTTGACGATATCACCATTGGCAATGTAGGAAGTGCTCGGTTTGAGAAGATAAAGCGGTTCTTCAGGAATGGCGACTCCAAGTTTGTTCGAGAGGGCAAAAAAGTTGTTCCACAACAGAATCATCTTGCTGGGAGAACAAGGTGTCAGGAGTTTGACATCTGCCAGTTTGACAGATTCGCCAGTCGGTTGTGGATTGTCAAACATGTTGCCGTTATATACAGAAATCGTATCTCCTTCAAGAGTACCGAATTTCACTGCATCGCCTTGTTGAAAGCGTACCCAAGTTTTCATCTTCTCTCCTTAGTAAACATTCAAGCCCTATCGGGTATCTTGAGAATAGTATTTTATAGACTGGAAACAGCATTTCCGGCTTCTGGCCGGCTGATTGTTGTTATCGACAGTCAGTCAAGATAGATCATCATAACCGAACTGGTGAAAAATTTGTATCGGCAATAAAAGAGTTTTCGCCTTTTTATCCTGACAAGCTCTTTGAATCCTAAAAAATACGGGTCAGCGAACAGATTACCGGACGATCTGAAGAAATCGTCCGGCTGATTCCTACATGAAAGAAATCATGATATCACCGAATTGGGATGTCGATACTTCTGTCGCATCATTCATCAGACGGGCGAAATCGCTGGTGACCTGTCTGGATGAGATGGCTTTCTGCATGGATGCAATTACCCTGTCTGCTGCTTCTGTCCAGCCGATATGTCGCAACATCATTTCAGCGGAAAGGATCAGTGAGCCCGGATTGACATTATTTTGTCCGGCAAGTGACGGAGCTGTACCGTGCGTTGCTTCAAAAATGGCAACGGAATCCGAAATATTCGCTCCAGGAGCGATACCGATCCCGCCAACCTGGGCGGCCAGGGCATCGGATATATAGTCGCCGTTCAGGTTCAGTGTTGCCAGAACGCTGAATTCTGCCGGACGTAACAGGATTTCCTGAAGAAAAGCGTCAGCCAGTACATCCTTGACAAGGATTTCCTTTCCGGTTTTGGGATTTCTGAATTTGCACCATGGTCCTTTACCGATTGTTTCTGCGCCGAATTCTCTTTTTGCCAAGGCATATCCCCAGTCGCGGAAGCTTCCTTCCGTGAACTTCATGATATTGCCTTTATGAATCAGTGTGACAGATGGCCGGTCGTTGTCGATGGCGTACTGGATAGCCTTGCGGACCAGCCGTTCCGTCCCTTCTTTGGAAACAGGTTTGATACCGATACCGGATGTTTGCGGAAACCGGATCTGGCTGACTCCCATTTCCTTGACCAGAAAATCGATCACTTTTTTGGCTTCCGGGGAACCTTCCGCCCATTCGATACCGGCGTAAATATCCTCGGTATTTTCACGGAAGATGACCATATCGGTTTTTTCCGGTTCACGCAGGGGAGAAGGAACCCCTTGGAAATAACGTACAGGGCGCAGGCAGACGTACAGGTCGAGACGTTGTCTCATGGCAACATTAAGGGAACGGATACCTCCACCGATCGGGGTGGTCAAGGGACCTTTGATCGAAATGACGAATTCTTTCAATGCATCCAGTGTTTCTTCCGGAAGCCAGATGTTTTCACCGTAGACTTTGAGTGATTTCTCTCCGGCATAAACTTCCATCCATTCAATTTTCCGCTTCCCGGCATAAGCTTTTTCAACGGCGGCATCAATTACCTTGCGCATGACAGGAGTGACATCGATACCGATGCCGTCACCTTCAATAAACGGGATGATGGGATGGTCAGAGACGTTCAGCGAAAAATCCGGATTTACCGTGATTTTTTCACCGGACTGGGGGACTTGAATGTGTTGGTACATCAGATTTCTCCGGATAAATAAACTTCAAAACCGACAATTTATAACAGATCGACGTTTATTTAAACTACTGCGCCGTCCGCGTTGCCTTTTTCCTTGACCGGTTTGACCAGATCTTCACGTTTGATGCCGAGCCACATTGCAACTGCCGCAGCCACAAAAACAGATGAATAAATACCGAAACAGATACCGATTGTCAGGGCAAGAGCAAAATTGTGAAGTGTCGGTCCACCGAAAATCATCATGGACAACACCATCATCTGGGTAGAACCATGAGTGATGATCGTACGGGATATGGTGCTGGTAATGGCATGGTTGACGACTTCCATAACACTTGCTTTTCGCATTTTCCGGAAGTTTTCACGGATACGGTCAAAAATGATGACGGATTCGTTAACGGAATATCCCAGAATGGCCAATATGGCTGCCAGAACCGGAAGCGAAAATTCCCATTCGAAAAAAGCGAAGAATCCCAGAATGATGACGATATCATGCAAGTTGGCGATGATTGCCGAAACGGCATATTTCCATTCGAACCGGAATGCCAGATAGATAATGATGCCGATGACGACCATTCCCAGTGCCATCAAACCATCATGTGTCAATTCATCTCCCACTTGCGGTCCGACAAATTCGACACGCTGAAGATGTGCATCCGGATTCTGTGCAATCAGGGCCGTCATGACTTTTTCACTTTGTTGCACGGAAGTCATGTCTTTCTGGACAGGCAAATTGATCATGACATCCTGGGCTCGGCCGAAGTTCTGTACCTGAAAATCGTTACCGAATCCCAGGTCGCGAACAGTATTGCGAATGCGGTCAAGGTCGGCCGCGTTTTTGTAAGTGACTTCCATAACAGTTCCACCGGTGAATTCGACTGAAAGATGGAGGCCCTTGTGCCACAGGAAAAAAACGGCTGCCAGAAAAGTGATAAATGAAATGATATTGAATATCAGCGCATGGCGCATGAAGGGAATATCTTTTTTGATTCGAAAGAATTCCATGTCGTATCCTGTTTTTTGTTTGAGTAAAGATTTTTATTTTTTAATACCAGAATCATCCGGTCTCCAGATTTGTCCAATGGACAGAGACGTCAGTTTCTTTCTTCTTCCATACCAGAGGTTGGCAAGGCCACGGGATACGAATACTGAAGAAAACAAGGAAGTGACGATACCGATGCAGTGGACTACCGCAAATCCGCGAATCGGGCCGGTTCCGAATATCAACAGGGCGATCCCTGCGATCAGGGTAGTGACATTGGAGTCCAGAATGGTTGACCATGCATGGCCGAAACCGTTTGCAATTGCCGATTGGGGACTGTTGTTGCCTCTCAATTCTTCCCGGATTCGCTCATTGATCAATACGTTCGAGTCGATCGCCATGCCGAGTGCCAGCGCAATGGCGGCAATACCGGGCAAAGTAAGCGTGACTTGCATAAGCGACAGTATGGCAATCAGCAGCAGAACATTCACTGACAAGGCAATGACGCTGAAAAAGCCGAAAACCATATAGTAAAGAATCATGAATATCGAAACGGCAAGGAATCCATACAGAGTCGACAAAAATCCTTTGGTGATGTTTTCAGCCCCCAATTGTGGTCCGATCGTTCTTTCTTCGATGATCTGCATCGGTGCCGCAAGTGAACCGGCCCGAAGCAGCAAGGCTAGATCTGTTGCCGCTTCCGGCGTGTCCATGCCGGTGATCTGGAATTTCGAACCGAGTTCGTCACGAATGGACGCAACGGTCAGGACTTCACCTTTTCCTTTTTCGAACAGAACGATAGCCATTAACTTGCCGATTTTGCCACGGGTAGCCTGACGCATTTTTCTGCCGCCATCGCCGTTCAGGTCGATGCTGACGGCCGGTTGCTGGTATTGGTCGAAGCTGGCGGAAGCGTTCGAAATATATTCACCGGTCAATACGGGTTCCTTGTAAAGGATGACAGGTGTTCCTTTGCCCTGTCTGAAAATTTCGGAACCGAGAGGAACCGCAACGCTTTCTTCCGTGCCCCGCGTGATCGATTCGTCAACCATTCTGACTTCCAGCGTTGCGGTACGGCCAATAATATCCTTCGCCCGTGAAACGTCCTGGACACCCGGCAGTTGAACAACAATCCGGTCAGCTCCCTGCTGCTGTATGACCGGTTCATTGACACCGAGTTCATTTACCCGTTTGGACAGCGTCGCAATGTTCTGCTTGACGCTGTTTTCCCTGATCTGTTTGATGGCATCCGGGCTCAATGCAATGATCAGCTTGTTGTTTCCGGCTTCTTCCCGCAATGTAATCTCGGAAAGCTGGTCGGAAAGAACCCTTTCAGCACGCTGGCGTGTTTGCGGATCGTTGAACTGCAGTTCGACTGTATCACGGGCACGCATGAGCCCGGAATAACGGATATTGTTTTCACGCAGCAGATTTCTTGCCGAAATCTGCAATCCCTGTATTCTGGAGTTGATCGCCGCATCGACATCAACTTGCATGAGGAAATGAACGCCTCCGCGAAGGTCAAGGCCAAGGTACATGGGTAATGCATGCAGACTCTGGAGCCATTGGGGAGTGTTTGGCAGTAGATTGAAGGCAATGCTGTATGTCGGATCTTCCGGATTGGTGTTGAGCCTGTTTTCCAGTATTTCTTTTGCCCTGAACTGGATATCCGTGTTCGTGAACCGGACCTTGACAGTGGAATGCATGCCGCTGGCATCGAAATAGATACCGTCCATAGGAATATCGTTGTCTTGAAGAATCTGTTCTATCTGTCCCATCATTTGAGTATCGATCTTGACAGTGGATCGTACACTGCTGATCTGGACAGCAGGTGATTCTCCGAAAAGGTTGGGCAATGTGTAGATGATGCCGAAGATGACGGCAAAAACGATGATGAGATATTTCCAGAGGGGGTAACGGTTCATGATTTAACGTCGGGAAAGCATAGGGCTGGTACGGACAACGGGCAGTGACGGCTGGTCGTCAGTCAGAGGTTTTCGATAGTCCCGTTGGGGAGCATGGAAACAATGGAAGTTTTCTGAATGATGATTTCTGTTCCTTCCGAAATTTCGAGGGTAATAAAATTGTCGGTCACTTTCGTGATTTTTCCGACAATACCTCCTGCCGTGAGAACTTCATCGCCAACTGCCAGTGCACTGAGCATGTCTCGCTGTTCCTTTTGTTTTTTCTGTTGGGGCCGTATCATCAGAAAATAAAGCAGGACGAACAAAAGCAGAAACGGAAGATAACTTCCGATACTGTCCAGTGAAAATCCGGAAGAAGCGGATTGAGCATAAGCATTGGTAATAAACATGTATTCTCCAAGTCGGATTTTGATTAACTCAGGATTCTAGCACTATGTGCGGCGTTTTCATGCATTTGTGGAGGTTGCGATGGAAATCCGTCAGGCGATGGTACAGCCCGGGCTAGAAGGATGGAGCGGGTGAACAGGGGTTCGGAGTACCGCGTCCGTCTGTTTCAATGATAAGAATTCCGTTCAGATTCCTCTTTGTCGTTGCGCATGAAACTGTGCAGTAAATTCGTCAAAGCGGTTGGCATCGATGGCGTCACGCATTTCTTTCATGAGTTGCAGGTAATAATAGAGATTGTGGATCGTGCCCAGTTGCGCGCCCAGAATTTCGCCTACCCGATTCAGGTGATGCAGGTAGGCCCTGGAAAAATGACGGCAGGTATAACACTGGCAGGTTTCATCCAGAGGTTGCCGATCGTTTTTGTATCGTGCATTACGTATGCGGATATCCCCGAAACGGGTGAACAGCCAGCCGTTTCGGGCGTTACGTGTCGGCATGACGCAGTCGAACATGTCGATTCCGTTGCCGACGCCGGCGACCAGATCTTCGGGGGTGCCTACTCCCATCAGATAGTGGGGCAGGTCGGCGGGGAGACGGTTGCCGATATGTTTCAGGATCCTGAACATCTCTTCCTTGGGTTCTCCTACTGAAAGGCCACCGATCGCGATACCATGAAAACCGATATCGGTCAGTCCGGCAAGCGATTCATCCCGCAGATCGGTATACATGCCTCCCTGTACGATACCGAACAGCGCATTGGGATTTCCGTGACTTTCGAATTCGTTTTTCGACCGTTGTGCCCAGCGCAGGGAAAGACGCATGGATTGTGCCGCCTCGTCCCTGGTTGCAGGCCGGTCATTGATCAGATAGGGGGTGCATTCATCGAACTGCATGACGATATCGGAATTCAACACATGCTGGATTTGCATGGAAATTTCCGGTGACAAAAACAGTTTGCTTCCGTCAATGGGGGATGCGAATCTGACACCTTCTTCGCTGATCTTGCGCATGGCGCCAAGCGAGAAAACCTGGAATCCGCCCGAGTCGGTCAGTATGGGCCGGTTCCAGCCGATGAACTGGTGAAGTCCGCCGAACTGGCGAATGGTATCGAGTCCCGGACGCAGCCAGAGGTGAAAGGTATTGCCCAATATAATCCGGGCATCGATGTCGTTTAAATCCGCCGGTGACATGGCCTTGACAGAGCCGTATGTACCGACCGGCATGAATATGGGGGTTTCGATTGTTCCGTGAGTCAGTTTCAGGCGCCCTCTTCTGGCATTTCCGTCTGTATTTAAAAGTTCGAATTCAAGCATGAAATCCCTGTTGACAAATTCAAATGGATGAGTCTTTTCTGCATTTCAGCAGCATGGCATCGCCGTAACTGAAAAAACGGTATCGCTTCCGGACGGCATGAGCGTATGCCTTGCGGATCCGTTCATATCCGGCAAAAGCGGAAACCAGCATCAGCAGTGTGGATTTCGGCAAATGAAAATTGGTTACCAGATGATCGACTGTCCGGAAACGGTATCCGGGAGTGATAAACAGGGATGTTTCATTATTTCCCGATGCCAGCTGTCCGGTTTGTGATGCGGATTCCAGTGCACGAAGACTGGTTGTTCCGATTGCCACAACTTTCTTTTTCTTTTCTTTTGCCAGTTTGATGGCGTCTGCTGTTTCTTGCGGAATGGTATACCATTCCGTGTGCATTTTATGTTCGGACAGATTTTCATTTCTGACCGGCTGGAAAGTTCCGGCGCCGACGTGCAAAGTCAGATAAGCCAGGCGTATCCCTTTTTGCTCGAGTTTCGCAAGAAGTTCCTCGTCGAAATGAAGCCCGGCCGTCGGTGCCGCCACGGCGCCCGGCTCCCTGGCGAAAACGGTCTGGTATCGTTTCTCGTCATAAGCATTGGCCGCTCTGTCAATATAAGGGGGAAGAGGCAGATGTCCATGATTATCCAGAACAGGAAAAATGTCGGATGGAAAACGAAGGATATAGAATTCCCCTTCTCTTCCCTTGACGGTGACTTCCAGTTCATCATCAATAAGAACCGTGCTGTTATCTTTGGGTGATTTGGATGCACGTATTTTTGCCAGTGCCGTCTGGTTGTCCAGAATGCGTTCGATCAGGATTTCGATTTTTCCGCTTGTTTTCTTGGAACCGAAAAATCGGGCCTTGAGCACTTTTGTATTGTTGAATACCAGCAGGTCGTCTTTGTCCAGGTAGTCGATCAGATGGTGGAAATGGGTATCGACCAGTTTGTCGTCCTCGACGATCAAAAGATTGGAGGCGCTGCGTTTTTCCAAAGGAAATTGCGCGATCAATTCCTCCGGCAGTTCGTAATCGAAATCGGAAAGTGAATACATAAAAAACTCATCCGTAAAAGCGGATGGCAGAAATCTTGTTATGAAATACGATGAAAGACGCCAGTATAGCCGTGTTTATTGTCGGGAATAAGTCCGACCGTATATTTCTGTCATTTCGGCAAGGTATCCGGAAGGCCATGATTTTACCTGTTCCCAGTCGAAACGCCATTCCCAGGATCCCGTCTTGTCACCGGGCCGGTTCATCCGGCCGGAAGAGTCCAGTCCAAGGATATCCTGATAAGGCGTCAAGGCAATTGCGGCGGTGGATGACCAGGCCGCTCTGATCATGTCCCAGTTTATCCATTCTCCATTGATGCTTAGATAACGGCGTACCAGGTCCCGGTTCTGTTCGGGCAGACTGTTCCACCATCCCCTGGTGGTGTCGTTATCGTGCGTACCGGTATAAACGACAGTATCGTGATCGTAATTGTATGGCAGGTAAGGATTGGCAGGGTTGAGATCGAACGCGAACTGGAGAATCCGCATGCCCGGCAATTCATATTGTTTGCGAAGCTCGTCAACTTCCCGGGTGATTACACCCAGATCTTCGGCAATAAATCGAAGAGATCCGAATTCTTTTTTCATGGCCTCGAAAAAGTCGCTTCCGGGCCCATTCATCCATTTACCCCGTGCGGGAATCCCGGTATCTGCCGGTATGGCCCAGTACGTCTGGAAGCCCCGGAAATGGTCGAGCCGGACATAATCATACATGTCCATCATGTGTTTCATACGCTTTATCCACCAGTCATAGCGCGTGTCGGCATGCTTTTTCCAGTTGTACAAAGGATTGCCCCAGTGTTGGCCGCTATCGCTGAATTTGTCCGGTGGAACTCCCGCGACTGTCCGTGGATATCCCGAATCATCCAGATCGAAAAGTTCGGGATTGGCCCAGACATCGGCGCTGTTCAAGGAAACGAAAATGGGAATATCTCCGATGATGTCGATACCCTTTGAATAAGCATAAGCACGCAAGGCATCCCATTGCCGGTAGAAGCACCACTGGCAGAATTTCCAGAAGCGTATTTCATGATCGTTCTGGGAAACAAAAGAAGCCATGGCAACCGGATCGCGTCTGGCGAGAGGCTTGGGCCATGTTTGCCATATCGGACCGTGAATCTCGCTGATTGTCCTGAAAAGGGCATACGTCTCCAGCCAAAAGCCGGATTTGAGGCAAAAGGCCTGAAAAGAGCGTTTTGACGTTTCATCTGCCGTTTCAAAAAAACGTCCGGCGGCAAGCTTCAGGCGTGATGTCCTGAAATCGATTATGGCAGGAAAGTTGATACGATACTTTTCGAAAGACGTGCAGGGAACCAGGTCTTCGTTTTTCAGCCAGCCTTCATCCCGAAGCGCTTCCAGTCCGATCAGAAAGATATTGCCGGCAAAAGCGGACGGGCTCATATAAGGAGAGTTTCCGGTACCGATATCGCACAGGGGGAGAATCTGCCAAAGGGACTGGCGGGCGGAGAAAAGCCAGTCTACGAAATAATAGGCATCCCGACCAAAATCTCCTGAACCGAAAGGACCCGGCAGTGATGTGGGATGCAACAGGATTCCGCTGCGGCGAGGTAAATTCATAAAATTTTTTCGCAGAAAAATGAAAAGCTTACTTATTATGACTGAATCAGGCATGATAATGGGATTTTCATGCGATTTAACGAAATTCCGGGATGATTCCGGAGCTTCAGAACGATACGGAATATCCATGCATGATTCTATTTTCGCTGTTGGTTTTTGCTGATCATGAAAAAACTGGAACGTCTCGGTATCCGGACGGATATGGAACTGGTGTTGCATTTGCCGTCCCGTTATGAAGATGAAACAAAACTGACGGATATCTCGGACGCAATATTTCGCCGGATAGGACCGGTTCAGGTTGAAGGTGTCATTACCATGTCTGAAGTGCAGTATCGCCCCAGACGGCAACTTGTTGTGTTCATTTCGGATGAGACTGGTACGCTTGTGTTGCGCTTCCTCCATTTTTATCCCAGTCAGATCAAGCAGCTTTCCAGTGGAAAACGGATTCGGGTCCGTGGGGAATTGAGACAGGGATATAACGGAGCGGAAATGGTTCATCCCGCTTATCGCATGGTCGAGGAAAGTACACCGCTTCCTGATGCCCTGACACCTGTTTATCCATCGTGTGAAGGGATCTCGCAGAATTATCTCCGCAAGGAAATCGCGATCTGCCTGAAAAAACTGGATCTTGCCGATACCTTGCCTGAAACATTGCTGGCGGAGTTGAGACTCCCCGGTTTTTCCGAAGCTGTCCGTTTTTTGCATAATCCTCCAGCCGATACAGATGAAAGTGCATTGCTTGACCGGACTCATCCCGCGTGGATACGAATGAAATTCGACGAATTGCTTGCACAACAATTGTCGATGCGACGTGCACAGCTGGCACGGTGCAGGCAGAAAGCCCATCCATTTCATTTGTCAGGAAAACTGGTAGAGGAATTTGTTCATCATCTGTCTTTCAGACTGACGAAAGCGCAACAAAAGGTCGTTTCGGAAATACGCAGGGATCTGGGCAGGAATTATCCGATGCAAAGGCTGCTTCAGGGAGATGTCGGTAGCGGCAAAACCGTTGTCGCTGCTATTGCAGCCCTGCAAGTGATCGGTAACGGGTATCAGGTTGCCATGATGGCACCCACGGAGATACTTGCCGAACAGCATTACCACCGGTTGTCAGAATGGATGACAACGCTTGGTTTGTCCGTTGTCTGGATGAGTGGTAGCATGAAGAAAAAAGAGCGGGAAACGGTCCTTTCCGCGATTGAATCCGGTCAGGCGCAATTCATAGTCGGTACGCATGCATTGATTCAGGATACGGTCCGGTTTGCAGGTCTGGGCCTGGTTATCATTGATGAGCAGCACCGGTTCGGCGTCGGCCAGCGTCTTGTTCTGAGAAACAAGGGAGATACGCAATCCGAGATACCGCACCAGTTGATGATGAGTGCCACACCTATTCCACGAACACTGGCCATGACATTTTATGCGGATTTGGATGTATCGGTTATCGGCGAATTGCCTCCAGGCCGCAAACCGGTCATTACCCGGCTGATCAATCAGGAAAGAAGGGATGAAGTCATCGGCCGCGTTCACGCGGCAGCCATGCAAGGCAGGCAGATTTACTGGGTTTGTCCCCTGATTGAAGAATCCGAAAGTCTTCAGCTTCAGACAGCGGTGGATACCCATGCCATGTTGATGGAAACACTTGAAGGATTATCGGTCGGACTGGTGCATGGCAGAATGAAGTCCGAGGAAAAACAGCAAATCATGAAGGAGTTTCTGGAGGGGAAAATACAGGTCCTTGTTGCCACTACCGTTATCGAGGTCGGTGTTGATGTTCCGAATGCATCACTGATGGTGATAGAACATGCCGAACGTTTCGGCCTGTCGCAACTCCATCAATTGAGGGGACGGGTCGGACGTGGTGATGCCGAAAGCGTTTGCTTGCTGTTGTATCAGAGGCCATTGGGGAAAACGGCGAAACAAAGACTGGTGACAATGCGTGAGACGAATGATGGGTTCATGATTGCGCAGCGTGATCTTAAAATTCGGGGGCCGGGAGAATTTCTCGGTGCCAGACAGTCAGGGCAGGCCGTGCTCAGGTTTGCCGATCTCGAAAAAGATGGCGATCTGATCGAAAAGGCTGCGACGTTGGCCGGATCATTATTGAAAGGCGAAATGGCGGATGCTGACAGGATCGTTTCCGCTCATTTACAGCGGTGGCTGGATAACCGGGAAGAATTTCTGAACGTCTAGTCGTATCGAGAAAATGAGAGTCAGTTGGATGACAGTGAATTTTTGAAAAGATATGGGAAATCGTCTGTTACTTTATTGGCGTCTGGTCCGGATGGACAAACCGGTCGGGACATTATTACTTTTGTGGCCGACCTTGTGTGCCCTGTGGATTGCTTCCAATGGCAAGCCTCCCGTTTCGCTAATGGTCATATTTTCCCTTGGAACCGTACTGATGCGATCAGCCGGATGCGCTATCAACGATTTTGCGGACCGGCATTTTGACCGGTATGTCAAACGAACCGCGGACCGTCCACTGACTTCAGGAAAACTGAAGCCGTCGGAAGCAATCGGAGTGGCGGTTGTTTTGTCTGTCTTGTCTTTTTTTCTGGTGTCGCTCTTGAACGGACTTACCATCGCTCTTTCATTCGTGGCACTTTTTGTCGCGGCGACTTATCCTTTTTTCAAACGTTTTTTTGCATTGCCTCAGGCTTATTTGGGAGTCGCGTTCGGTTTCGGTATTCCGATGGCATTCGCTGCGGTTATGAATCGGGTTCCTCCGATTGCATGGCTTTTGTTATTGGGCAATGTATTCTGGGCACTGGCATATGATACTGAGTATGCCATGGTGGATCGTGACGACGACTTGAAAATCGGGATTTGTACATCGGCCATAACATTCGGCCGTTTCGATGTGCTGGCCGTGATGTTCTGCTATTTGATGATGTTGTCGATCGTTTTGCTGGCAGGATGGTATGAACAGTTTGGAATAGGGTTCTTTGCAGGATGGTGTGGCGCGTTTTGCTGTGTCTTTTATCATTACAGCCTGATCAGAAACAGAGAACGTCATGGCTGTTTTCAGGCGTTTAATCATAATAATTGGCTGGGAGCTTTCATATTTGGCGGCATAGTGCTGGACTACGCATTGCGGTGAGGTTATCCTATGAAAAGACCATGACATTTTTGGCGATTGTAATGCTTGTCTGTTAAATTGTTTATGTCTGAATAAAGGCTTTTCACTCAACTTTGACAGGAAGGGAAAGAATATGGAAATTCTGGAAAATGCCGGGCAATCCGGTAGCAAAATCATGGGCAGTCTGAAATCGATTATCAGTGATGCCGAAAAGGTGTTGGAAAACAGTACCGCTCAGGGAAGTGAAAGTTATCAGAATGCCAAGAAGAAACTGGAATCGACTATTTCCGATGCCAAGTTTGTCCTTCGGGAGCTGAACGATGTCGTTGTGACCAAGGCAAAGGACGCGGCTGTCTGTACAGCGGAATTCGCCAAGGAAAATCCCTGGAAAACCGTCGGTATCGTTGCTGCCGTGAGTGTTCTGGTCGGAGTTCTGATCGCGCGTTCAAGAAAATAAATCAGACAGACAATGGCATTGGTCGATAACTTTGCGAAGGTGGCTGGTACGTTGCTTGCCATCGTGAAAACACGGGCTGAACTGATCGCAATCGAGCTGGAAGAGGAATGGGTTCGTCTTCTGTCTTATTTGTTGTTGTCTTTGTCAGCCCTGTTTTGCCTTGCGCTGACGGTGTTTCTTGCCGTCATACTGGTTATCGTGCTTTGCTGGGATTCCTGTCGTATTCCGGCGATTGTCGGCATGATGGTCTTTTTCGGTTTGTTAACCGGCATAATCTGGTGGAGTGTCCGCCGCAGTTTCCGCCGGAAACCAAGGCTGCTTGAACTGACGCGGCAGGAAATCGCCAAAGATATCGACCGTCTGACACCTTCTGCATGATAATGCACGCAAATATGACTGACTTATGGTTGAACCATCCGGAAAACTGACACAACGCAAAGCCGAACTTCTTGTTCAGAGCGCATTGCTAAGGGAAAAGCTGGCAGTAGAAGCGCTGTCCTTGGTACAGATGCCCGATGCTGTGTCTAAAGGGCTGAATTTATGGCACAAGTTCAGCCTGATCGGGAGAAAACCGATACTTGTGGGTACTCTCCTTCTGGTTTTTCTGGCGATAAAACCGCGTCGTATCGTTTCATGGCTGCTTTCCGCGACGGTCCTTTTCAAAACATGGCGGCGTTTCGGGCCGTTTATCATGCCTGTCATCAGCTATCTGGCAAGACGTATCAAATGATTATCCGGTTTCTCGAAAAGTAATTGCCGGTTTGTTTACTGCTGCACCGGGTAATTTCGTGGGCCGAAAATGGCGGTACCGATACGTACGGTCGTTGCACCCTCGTCTATCGCTGTATTCATATCGCCGGACATTCCCATTGATAATGTATCCAGTTCGAATCCGGCTTCCTGCAATTGTCTGAACAGAGCCTTCATGGCACGAAAAGGTTTTCTCTGTTTGTCCGGATCGGTTTCGGGTTCAGGAATGGCCATCAATCCACGAAGTTTCAGACGAGGCATCACAGAAACCGCTTTAGCCAAACCGGGCAGGTTTTCCGGAGAGATACCGCTTTTACTGGTTTCACCGCTGATGTTGATTTGGAGGCAGATATTCAGAGGTGGAAGATCGGCCGGACGCTGGTCTGAAAGCCGTTTTGCGATTCTTTCACGGTCGACAGAATGGACCCAGTCAAAATATTTGGCGATGGCTCGTGTTTTGTTGCTTTGAATCGGACCGATAAAATGCCATTCCAGCTTCAGATCGGGATGATTCGTCCGTATGGAACGAATTTTCGCCACGGCTTCCTGCTCATAATTCTCACCGAAGGCATTTTGTCCGGCAGCGGCCGCTTCCAGAATCGCTTCAACAGGCTGTGTTTTGGATACGGCCAGTAAAAGAATACCGGAAGGATCGCGCTCCGCTTTTTGCGCAGCCTGATTGATGCGTTCTTTTACTTCCTTGAGGTGGTCTGTAATGATGGACATGATTGAAAAGACTTGAATAAACAAAGTATCGGCCTAATATATCTTTCTGCTCATTATATGACGAACGATTGGCTGATACCCTGATAAAATGGTATCCATGCAGTCCGGTCGGGGCGACCGGACTTGATACTGGAGATAAAAATGGCTTGGATGTGGTTGCTGGTTCTGGTTCTGGTTATTGTTGCCGTTGTTGTAAAAATCCGGCAAAGCTTGCGTGTTTTCATTATTCGGCAAAATCCCTTCGGTCGGACGCAGGACAATCACCCCTCAAACAATTCTCCCCGTCAGCCTTTATCATCATCCGGAAAATATTCTTCCGGTGAAGTTGAAAAAATGGTGAGTTGTGAATTCTGCGAAGTTTACGTGCCTGTTTCGGAAGCTGTGGAACGCTCGGGAAAGATATTCTGTTCTCATGAGCATAGCGTGGCTTATTTTGCCCGCAAGCGTTCATCCTGAATGGGGGCTCTCTTTTTTCACACAATAGACGATATGTGGCATTCTGAAGCCGTAATAGAATTTAACCAGTTTTCCGACTTTCTTCATGCCATTTCGGATAGCGACATTTTGTGAGGCTGTATTGTTGTCGCGGATGATAGAGTAAATTTCGGTCAGCCCAAGTGTCTGGAATGCGTATTTTTTGCACACCAGAGCTGTTTCGGTCGCATATCCTTTATGCCAGTAATCCTGGTTGAACAGGTAACCGATTTCATGGACTTGTCTTTTTCCCCATTTCTGGAAAGTAATCCCGGCTTGTCCGATCAGCTTGTCACTGGATTTGAGAATGACGGCCCATAAACCGAATCCATCGTCATGATAGCGTTGTTTTTGCCTGTTCAGCCAGATATGGACTTCTTCATCAGAGAATGCATGTTCATAGGCATACATGACGTTTTTGTTCTGGAGGATTTCGCACAGGTCGGCAAAATCGCTTGTTTCCAGTTTTCTCAGATATAACCGTTCCGTTTCCAGTATCATTTGAAAAAATGTCCGAATGATTTTAAATGAAAATCGTTGATTAATAATCGTCAATCCATGAATATCGATAGTAAAGGCTGGTGCATGACGGCCATGCGTCTTGATTCGCCGAATCAGAATGACCGTCCGGAAAATCAGGCGGTTGATTTACTGGTCATTCACAATATCAGTTTGCCGCCCGGCGAGTTCGGTGGCCATTATATTACGGATCTTTTCCTGAACCGTCTTGATTGTGATCGTCATCCTTTTTTTGACCAGCTTCGGGCTTTGAAAGTCTCGTCACATTTTCTCATCAGGCGGAACGGTTCGCTGATACAGTTCGTTTCTGCCGACAAGCGGGCATGGCATGCGGGCGTTTCTTCATATCGCGGGCGCCAGGGATGTAACGATTTTTCCATCGGGATCGAAATCGAAGGAACGGATTATGTCCCGTTTGCGCCGCAACAGTACGATACTCTGGTTTCGCTGACGGCCGCTTTATGCCGCCGTTATCCTCTGAAAGCCGTTACCGGCCATCAGCATATCGCTCCGGAAAGAAAGACAGATCCAGGTCCTTTTTTCGACTGGCACTGTTTCAGGGAAAAGCTTGAAAAGAAGAATGTACATTCTTTCAGAAATACACCTTTGGAATTCTGGATCGGATGATTTTGTCGTATCAAATGGACAGAAGGCGTTTCTCGATCTCTGCCGGGGTGGATTCCGGGAGGAAGACTTCAAGCAGTTTGCGTTTGCTTGAAAGGCCGTGTGTGATGACGATGTTTTTGCGTGGAATACGAAGTTTTTTCGCGATGAACTGAATGAGAGCCTCGTTGGCTTTACCGTCGACAGGTTGGGCCTGCAACCGTATGCGCAATACATCTCCTTTGGCAGATGCGATTTCCGATTTTCTTGCATTCGGACTGACTTGTACCGCAATCCGGAAGCTGTTTTTCGTTTTCGATAACCACGTTGCCGTCATATCAGGTTCGATAAAATCAGATGGGTGATTGTTCTGGAAACGATCTGCAACAGGAAAAATACGATCAGCGTTGAAAAATCGAATCCTCCCAATGTCGGAAGAAAGCGTCTGACAGGTTCCAGTAAAGGTCTGTTCAGGTCCCGGACAAACGATGCAATTGGACTGTAGGGATTGACCCAACTGAAAATGGCTTCAATAATCAAAAGCCCCATGAATCCGTATATGATCCAGTTCAACAGAGACAAAGCGACCAGGAAAAGAATGATTCTGGCTGAGAAATAGTTAATCAGCCAAGTATCAAACAGGGCGGAAACAACAGCCATCAAAATGGCGGCAACCAGTGTCGACCAGTCATAACCTGCCCATCCCGGAATGGTTTTCCGAAGTGGCCTGATGAACCAGTCGGTTAACTGGATCAGAAAATTGGCTATTTGAAAAGGAGGTCTTGCCCGTACAATTTGTATCCAGAATCGCAACAGGAACGCACCACCTAGTATCGTGGTGACAACGTCAACAATCATTTTCAAAATACTGTACAGCAAACGGTTTCTCCTTTTCTACCTGTTTTCGTCGTTATCGTTTCAGTATGACGAGTCTAACAGGGACATGATTCAGAACATTGATCATTGGATAACCGGGATAGCCGGTTTTGATCTGAAACGATAATATGAGTCTGAAGATAATGAGTGTCAAGCGAGAAGAAAAAAGAAACGCCCGACAGGAAGAGACGGGCGTTTGATAG